>Ga0256870_1000003_pt1 | contig 64863 bp, 72 predicted proteins | sample RumenRJG_06RNA_FD_186079 | JGI IMG/M metagenome (GOLD analysis project Ga0256870, IMG submission 186079) | Metatranscriptome of bovine rumen microbial communities from Lethbridge, Alberta, Canada - Rumen RJG_06 (Metagenome Metatranscriptome) | ecosystem: Host-associated > Mammals > Digestive...
GGAGATATTACTGCAGAATTATTAAAAACATTAGGGTACTTTATAATGAGTTCGGAAGATAACGGCGGCTGCGGTTGCGGCTGTCTGACACTTATTGGTCTGCTGGTGCTGGCAGGAATGTTTCCCCAGATAACCATTGTGGTGGTAATCCTTGTTATCATCGGTGTATTCCTGCATTTTACGGATTCCAATAATGCAAAAACTAAACGTCAGAGAGCTGAAGAAGCGGGTTTCGGCAGAAATCCAATCAATGACATTGACGTAACCACTGCAATTATGCGTCTTGTCGGTTACGTGGCAAGAGGTAATGACGTAATAACCAGACAGGAGATCAATCAGGCCGAAAACATCATTCAGCAGCTTGATCCTGCACACCGTTCACTGTTCATTAATGCCTTTAACAACGGCAAAGCTCAGAACTATGATCCTGAAAGGGACATATCATACATAAAGTATGTAGCTGCAGGACAGATGAGTTTCCTTCAGAGCGTGCTGTCAATACTGGTATACATTGCTATTGCTGACGGTGAAATCAAAAAAGCCGAAAGGGAAAGAATCAACATAGTGGCTTATGCATTCGGATTCAACAGCATTGATGTTGACGCACTGATCCGTGAAATGAGTCCTCACAATTTCAAAAGCTACTCATATCAGTCAAATAGCGGCAGCAGCTCCGGCTACGGCTACGGTTACGACTACGGTTACGGCTCCGATTCACATCATGCCGGAGGAAGAAGTTACGGTTATTCGAGCGAATACGATGAAGCCATGTCTCTTCTCGGCGTAACCGGCTCTTCAACGCCTGATGAGATTACGAGACAGTATAAGAAACTGATCAGAAAATATCATCCTGATCTTATCAAGGCCAAGGGACTTCCTGAGAACATGAGGGAAGTTTATGAGCAGAAGACAAAAGAAATCAACGAAGCATACGATATCGTAAAAAAACATCGCGGTTTCTAGTTCTGTACTGTAACGCCCGATCCTGTTTTTCTGAAAGAAAAGCGACAATGATCGGGCGTTTCGTCACTTTTTACGGATCCGAAGTGCCGTTCTTTACATTTATTTATGTTATTATCGCCTAAGCATCAGACTAATGATAAGGACTAAACAAATGGAATTTAAAGAAGTAGTAGCCAAAAGAAAATCCGTAAGGGAATTCAAAAAGGACACAATCGGCAAGGAAGTTATCGCCGACATCATCATGGAGGCAGGCCGTGCCCCTTCTTGGGTTAATGCTCAGGAATGGAAAGTATTCGTAGCCACCGGACATACTCTGGAAAACATCAGAAACGAATTTGTCAGACTCAGTAAGGAAGGTGTGAAGGGCTATGCCGATTTCGACACTACTCACAGAACCGAGTGGTCTGAGCAGGCTCAGAAGAACATGAACAGCTTCTATGAATATGCGAATTCAATGCATGTGGGTCAGCGCTGGGATGAACTGGAAAACAGCTTCTTTGATGCTCCTGCCGTACTGTTCCTCTGTTTACCGAGAACCGCCAACAAATGGGCTGTTCTTGATCTGGGCGGATTTGAACAGACTATGCTTCTTGCCGCAACAAACAGGGGGCTCGGCTCAATTCCTGCATACAACATCGTGAAGTATCCAGACGTAATCAGAAAGTACATAGATATCTCCGATGAATACGACATAGCAGTTGGTGTTGCCATCGGATACGTGGCAGATACGCCGATTAACAGAATTCAGTCATCACGAATGACTCTTGATCAGTTCGTAATCTGGAAGGACTAGTCGGCGTTCGCCGGAAACTCCGATCATGCCGTCGGACTGAAGATATTATGTAATATACCGGGAAACTCCGTCTGCAAACGGAGTTTCTTTGCAACATGGGCATAACGTTTGAAATGCGCATATCACATTTCTCCCCATTGTTACGTAGCACAACAACGATTTTACCGGACACTGAACATATACTTTCATGAATTTCTGAAAGGAAAAAGGTTACGGTAATAAATTGAACCGGAGATATCAATGAACACAAAGGAAAAGGACTTACATCTGAAGCAGGAAGACAGTGCAGGTTCAGCAGGTGAACCGTCTGCCGTAGCCTCAGGGACAGAAACGGTACAGGCTGATGACCCCGTCTATGATCTTTTCGGAATGACTGATTCTGACAGTTCAGATAATAACGACGGAGACTTTGTTTTTCTTGACGACGTTCAGGAAGCGGATTCAGTATCCGGAGAAGCGGGAAACGAAAGCAGGGCACCCGGCGAAGACATATCAGAAGACGTTTCCAGGTTCACGCAGGATCAGCTTCATGACATCGCCGTATTTTCCAACGCTCTCGAAGGTCTGTTCCGACTTGTAAAGGATGCGGATTATCAGATACAGGTCGAATTCTTTAAAAAGAACATATCCGTACTGCGCACCATTGCTCACAACAGTACCGGACTTCTGGCGTATGACGAGAGGGAGGCTGATGATCTCCTGTATGCATCAGCTCTTGTAATGCGTTTAAGCTGCGGCATTCCGCTCATTGAAGATCTTGTTGACTGTTACGGCAGCCTTAACGTATGGGATTATGTACCTGAACAGTGATACGTAAATAATCAGAGACGTACATTAACCGGTAAAACAAAAAAAGGAAGATGTCTTATTTAACGGACATCTTCCTTTGTGTTTTCCGGTTCAAAATATTGTCAGGCGGAATTTCACCTGAGTAATCCTGAGGTCATCCTTATTTTCTGCAATCACTCTGAACAGTGATGGCCTGAGGCTTGAATTTTCCGGTTATTCTATTCTCAATGTTCCTTACTTTTCGGTTATCGAACCAGAGATACAGATTGGCCAGAATGGTTCCTGATATTGAGTGCCATACGCAGGAAACCGCTGAGGCAATTGCTGCTTCCGGTACCGTCGGGAAGAATTTACTGCTGAGCCCCGTGGCAAGTCCGGCGTTCTGCACACCGACTTCTATTGAAAGAGTCCTTCTTCTGGCTGTATTCATGTGGTTAAATTTTGCGGTAAGATATCCGAGAATGTAACCTGCAGTGTTATGCATGAATATGCAGGCAAAAATTACCAGGCCTGATTCCAGGAATTTTTCCCCGTGAACGGCAATTACACCTCCGACAATGCATGCAAAGGCAATAACGGCAACTCCCGGCATTATGGATGATATGCTCTTAAAAAGCTGCTTTTCGCCGAAGGCAATGTTGCAGAGGGAGCCGGCGCCGACCGGAATCAGCGTAACTATAATCAGGAATTTCACCATGCCGATTCCGTCCATTGACACATCAGTACCGAGCATCAGTGTCACCAGAAGAGGAGTCATTACGGGAGCAAGAAGAGTGGACACGGTAGTCATACCTACTGAGTAGGCCACATCACCTTTGCAAAGAAAGCTCATTATGTTGGATGACACTCCGCCGGGGCAGCTTCCGACCAGAATAAGACCAAGAGTCAGACCGTCAGAGAGGCTGAATACCTTGGCTATCGCAAAAGCCGCAAGCGGCATGATTGTAAACTGAGCCACGGCTCCGAGACAGATGTCAAAAGGATGCTGTGCAAGTATTCTGTAGTCTCTGGCATGCAGACTCATGCCCATTGCCAGCATAATTACTCCGAGAACAACCATCTGGCTGGTCCCGGAAACCCATGTAAACAGGTGCGGGTAGTAATAAGCGATAAATCCTGCCCCAACTACGAACAGAGCAGTATATTTGGCCAGATACCTACTGATGATTTCAAGTAACTTAAACAATCCCATAAGTACTCCGTTATGATAAAAAAGACAGCCGTAATCATACGGATATCACGCACGTGCATATTGTAAACCTTTGACAGATGCATTCAAGACTTTTGTATTGCTGTTTTGGTTTATAATCATTACGTTATGATTCCTTTGCCACAACAGGAATGGAGCAGGAGAATTATATTAATATCCCGTGAGAAATTACTCCCGGAATTTACCGTTTTCGACAGACATGGGCGAAAATATAAGAGGAGATGAGCTGATGAAATACGATAATATTACGGAGGCTGAATTTATTGATCGTCCTAACCGTTTTATTGCTCACGTAAAACTCAATCGGGGATCCCAGACCGTTCATGTAAAAAATACGGGCAGATGCAAAGAACTTCTGATACCGGGATGCACCGTTTATCTGACTGCTCCGGGGACACCGGGACGTAAGACAGTATACGATCTGGTGGCTGTCCGTAAAAATAACGGCCTTCTGATAAATATGGACAGTCAGGCTCCCAATGCGGTTGTCAGAGAATGGCTTGATAAACTCGGTTTTGATCGAATCATCCCGGAGTACGTATACGGAAGCTCCAGAATTGATTTCTATGCCGAAGACATGACCGGGAAATATCTGATAGAGGTCAAGGGATGTACACTTGAAAAAAACGGAACCGGATATTTTCCGGATGCCCCTACGCAAAGAGGTGTAAAGCATCTGAAGGAACTGACTGCCGCATGTGAAAAGGGATATAAGGCCGTTCTTGTTTTTGTAATTCAGATGGACGGAGTCAGCGAGGTAAGGGCTAATGCCGAAATTCATCAGGATTTTGCCGATGCACTTTACGAGGCTGAAAAAGGCGGAGTCACGGTAGTAAATCTCGAATGTCACGTCGAACCCGATTCTCTCACCGTAAAATATCCCGAACTTGATTTAATTCGGGAGGATTTATCCGAATCAGGTAAATAACGGGTGGCTGCCTCACGATTCCCCGCACTGATTGCAGAGGGCTGCAGAGAATGAGAAAACGGACTAATCACCGACATCAAACAATAAAAAACGGGAATTGCACATTCCCGTTTTCCTTACGTAAGGTCTGTACCGTTAAGGCTCAGCAGTCCCCGTTACAGGGTACTGTTCTTCTGCCATACGGTGGCGCCGGACTTGATATCCGTAATCTTAAGAATCAGATTGATTTTGCTGCCGTTTTTAATAGCGGCTCCGGATACGATGTAATCCACGTTCTGAGCTTTGGCAACCCTTACAAGATAGGCATAAGACGTGCCTGAAGCCGCCTTCATGATTCGCTGATTAACATCATTGCCGATAAGGGTAAATCTGCCGGTGGCGGCCAGATTGTGCTTCACGATGCCGCTGTAGGAGGTAGCCCCCTTACATACACCTTTACCGACTGTTATACCGGTAACCATAACCAGGTTAGGCTGACGCGGCTGAAACGAATATCCGGCAGCTTCAGCCAGTTCAGAAAAACCTTCCTGAATATTACGTTCATTACCGACACAGGTGTTTCCTGATGTTGCCTTTGAACTTACGGTCGGCTTTTCGTCAATGGTTTCGGATTCGTCATCTTCGGTCAGGACGTTATCACTGTCAGAAGATGCCTGTTCCTCCTTCTTCTCAACAATTACGGATTCTCCGGAATCCTTTGCCTGCTTCTTCCCGGCCCTGGAGTTCTTCTGATTCTTCTTTTTGTTGTTTTTTCTGTTATTCTTGGTATCGGCAACAGGCTTTTCCTCTGCCTTCTGCTGCGTTACGACATGCTGCTCCTGCTTACTGTCCTTTTTGAAAAGGTCGGTAAGAATGTTACAGCCTGAGAGCACAAACAGTGACAGAACCAGTACGGATACCTTTACCAAAATCTTAGCAGACATGTCTCCAGCAAACTCCCTTAGAAACCTGCACCAATGATACGCAGCTTTTCACCGCCGAGAAGATGCAGATGAAGGTGAGGAACTTCCTGACCGCCGTCTTTTCCGCAGTTGATTATGAGTCTGTAGCCGTTTTCGGCAAAACCCATTTCCTTGGCAATCTTTTTAGCGGTTAAAATCATCTTGCCGATTAAAGCGGCATCGCCGTCTTCAATTTCGTTAACTGAAGGGATCACCTTATTTGGAACAATAAGAAGATGAACCTTAGCCTTAGGTGAAATATCGGCAAAAACGGTTACGTCGTCATCCTGATAACGGATATCGGAAGGAATTTCGTGTCTGATAATCTTTGAAAAAATTGTTTCTTCGGCCATGTGCGTTACTCCTCAATAAAATTGTTGATTCTTAGGTTGTTTTACAGTCGTATTATAACATTTTGTTAATCTGTTTTATACACAACCGGAAACAATAATTGTCATTTAGTACGGATAAGCCGTAAAACCTATCCGTTACACGATAATTCTGTTCTGTGAATACAGACGGAATGAAAACTCTAGTCGAGTTTTACCCTAAAGCATGAGGCAAAATTACGGGATGTGAGCTCACACAGGGTTTCATAAGGAATATTCTTAATCTCTGCCACAGCTTTAGCCGTATGAGCCACATATGCCGGTTCATTAGGCTTACCTCTTTTTGGCACCGGTGCAAGATAAGGGGAATCCGTCTCCACAAGCATCATGTCTGCAGGAATATAGCGGCATGCTTCTCTGACATTTTCCGCATTCTTGAAGGTCACAATACCTGAAAATGAAATGTAGTATCCGAGATCGAGAGCCTTCCTCGCCTCATCCTTTCCCTCGCAGAAGCAGTGCATCACGCCTCCGCAGTCGCGTCCTCCCTCAGAGCGCAGCATGTCAAGACATTCACCGGCCGAGCCTCTCATATGAATTATCAGAGGTTTGCCGACTTCTACCGCAAGATGGATCTGTCTTGCGAAACTTGGTACCTGAAGCTCTCTGGTTTCGGGAGTACATACATAGTCCAGACCGGTTTCACCGACGGCAACAACCTTATCCAATGACAGGAACGCACGCATCTCATCGTCACTCCAGTTCTTATTGCCTTCATTGATGTTTTCCGGATGAATGGCACAGGCACACCATACCTCCCGAAAGTCCTTCACCAGATCATACATTTTTGAAAAGCTTTCAAGATCAACCCCGGGACAAAGAAAATGCGTAACACCGGCGGCATGAGCCTTTGCAAGCACGTCTGCGACGTCCTTGTGATTATTCTGATAGTCGAGGGAATCAAGATGGCAGTGCGAATCAACTAAAAACATATCTACTCAGTTATTTAATATTTGTCAGACTGTAAAATTTCAGGAATTGCCTGCTCCCGTAAATGCGGGAATCGGCAGACGTGACTATTATCCATTCTCGGCCCCGTAAATGCAATACGGACACTGCAGGAATTACCTCAGAATGAAATCCTCCGGAACAATGAGGAAAATCATTAACGAAAGGGGCTCATATCTTAATTAAAACGGAAGGGGAACGCCGTCGGCAGAAATGGAGTGATTCATTCATAAGAAAAAAGGGAGAACCTGTTTCCGGTTCTCCCTTGGTCCCCTTCAGCATAACCTGCATTTTCGCAGGTTACGGGACTTTACTCATTCACTATGGTGGTTTCCGCATCTCTCTTCTTGCTGGTAACCTTAACGAAGAGTCTGTTGTCCATAAAGTTCTTTACCGCAACCAGCATGCCGAGAGTTATAAAGGCTCCCGGAGGCAGAATTGCAATCAGAAGTCCCTTGTCGGCACTGAAGAAGGTAATCTTCATTGAACTTCCTGCTTCTCCCACGAGCTGCTCCATTCCGGCAAACAGGGTTCCCTGACCGATAATCTCTCTGACCCCGCCGATAAGCAGAAGCACCAGTGTAAAACCGAGGCCGTTGGCAAAGCCGTCAAGTGCGGAGAAAAGCACTGAATTTCTTGAGGCAAAGATTTCAGCTCTTGCAATGATGATGCAGTTAGTGACTATCAGGGAAATATACAGACCAAGCGTGGCGTACAGCTCAGCCGTATACGCCTGCATGCAGAGCTGAACGCAGGTTACTACGGAAGCGATTATTATTACGTATATGATGATACGTACTTCAGCCTTCAAAAGATGTCTTACGGCAGAAATCAGAAAATTGGAAACAGTAAGTACCGCGATTGTGGCAATACCGAGACCGAGAGCATTTGCCGCAGTTGACGTTACGGCAAGCAGGGGGCAGAGCCCGAGAAGCTGAACAAGCCCCGGATTCTTATTCCAAAGTCCGTCCTTAAATATTTCAAAAATCTTTTCCATCATTATCTTTCCCCCTCACACTTCTTAAGAGAGTCTAAATCGAGAGAACCCACACGCTTAAGCATGCTGCCGGTAGAACGTACGACAGCGCGGGGAGTAACGGTTGCTCCGGTAAAGAAGTCAAAGTCGCCGCCGTCTTTTTTAACCTCGAACACACGATTTGAAAGACCTGCGCCACTGAAGGAATCGAGATAGTTTCCGCTGCTTCTCAGGATTTTATCACCAAGTCCCGGTGTTTCATTAAATTCAACAACGTCAACATAGTTGATTAATCCCGAGGCCGCATCCACGCCCGCAACCATTGAAAACGGGGTACTGTAGCCTCCGGCCACGTCATAGTAAACGACGTATGCGCTGACTCTGCCATGGTACTTGGCCACGTAAACCTTCTTCGGGGATGATCCGAGTCCGTCGGCAATATAGCATTCAGCCCCGGGATTATTATCAAATTTAATTCCCTTAAGGAGAAGCTTGAATGAGCTGTTCTGTTTCTCAAATGCAGCCTCGCTGATTCGCTCTGCGGTTATATCCCTGACTATAAAAACAATTGAGAGACAGCAGAATGTAATCACCCCAAGCAGCAGTCCGACATAAAATGATGAGTCTTTAAAGCTTTTACTAGTCATTGATGTTCTCCGGTTTAAATCCCTGACCGAATTCGCGACGTCTGGTCATTATTGAAATCAGCGGAGCACAGGCATTGCCCAAAAGCACGCTGAAGGCAACGGCATCCGGATAACCGCCCAGATTTCGTATAATCACAAACAGCACTGCAATCACGCCCCCGAAAATCCAGGCTGCAGATGGTTTAGACACGGCAGTAACCGGATCCGTCATAATATAAAACGCCCCGAAAACGGTAGCCCCGTATACCAGATGATGCCATGGGGAAAGATAAAGCTCAGGCGCCGCAAAATAAAATGCGGCGGTGAGGACAGTGCTGACTCCGAGAAATGAGAGCGGAATGCGCCAGTCGATTATGTCCTTTACGATGAGCAGTATACCGCCCAGAAGAAAACAGCCGGCTATTACAACCTTGGCCAGCAGGCCATAGAAGATAAAATCTGAAGCCTTGGCTTCGGCAAAAACCTTCACGTTTTTTTCAGGCTGCTCGTGCTTTGCATCAACAAGGAACGTAGATCCGGTGAAACCGTCAGCGATGACGGATCTTTCGGCTTCATGGATACGTTTCAGATAGTCCGCGGTACCGAGGTCCTGACTGATTGCCTTTTCTGCTTCAGCGGAATTCACGTCAAAAATAATTGCAGCGGCTCTGCCCGGAGTAATTATCTTGTAGGCGTCAGGCATGGCATCAACATACGTTGTCATCGGTAGCGGGCAGCTTATAAGCAGGAATACGAAGCCTGCCATTGCGGGATTAAAAAGGTTCTGTCCGAGTCCGCCATAGACCTGCTTTACCACAATGATGGCAAATACGGATCCTATAACGGAAAGATACCACGGAAGAAGAGGCGGCAGGGTCAGTCCGAGAAGCACGGCTGTAGTAAGTGCGGAGCAGTCTCTCCATACCGGGGCTATTCTGCGTTTTCTGAGTTTCAGCCACAGAGCTTCCGAACCGACGCAGGACACGATGGTTATCAGCGTGGTAATCAGCGTTCCAAATCCATAGAACCATGTGGTGGCAATTAACGCAGGAATCAGAGTGAGAATCAGGGTTCTCATAACCTTCCCGGTGGTTGAAACGCTCAAATCGTGAGGAGCGCTTTCCAAAATCAGGTTGCCGGACATTAGTGTTATTCTCCTTTAGTGTCTGTCTGAGACTGAGCTTTTTCAGCCTCAGCCTTGGCTTTCAGTCTTGCAGCTTTAATTGCCGCTGCCTTTTCCAGAGCGATTCTCTTTCTTTCCTCGAGATCGGGGTTCTTAGCAGAAGCTGCGGCAGGTGATTCAGCCTTTGCTTCAGAGCTTACAGTCTGACCTGCAGATGTATCGGATCCGGATGCTTCAGCTTTGGCCTTTAATCTTGCGGCCTTAATTGCCGCTGCTTTTTCCAGAGCAATTCTCTTCCTCTGCTCCAGTTCAGATTCAGTACCTGATACAGCTGCTGCATCAGTGCCGGACGCAGCCGCGGCTGCAGGCTTACTCTTAATCTTCGCAAGAGCTGCGGCCTTACGTTCCGCTCTCAGTCTTTCCTCTTCAGCCAGCCTCTGCTGCTTGAGAACAAAACGTTCCTTGGCAGCATTTATTCTGTCCTTCTTGATTTTTTCAATTTTTATCTGCGCCTTTTCCTGACGGAATTCGGCAATCAGACGGATAGCGCTAGGGCAGACGAAGGAGCAGCAGCCACATTCAATACAGCTCTTTAAACCGCACTTTAATGCCGCTTCATGTTCATTCGCAACACAGAATGCATAAAGCTCATAAGGAATGAGTCTTGAAGGGCATGCACGGGCACAGCGTCCGCATCTTATGCAGTTTACCTGAGGTTTGGTTCTTTCTATTTCATGTTCACCCGGAGCAATTATGCAGTTGGAGGTCTTTATGACCGGAACATTGGCATCATGGATGGTAAATCCCATCATCGGACCGCCAACGATTACCCTTGGAACGGACGGAGCAGTATACCCAAAATGATTCATAAGCTCCTTAATGCTGTATCCGAGAGGTATTTCCACGTTTCCCTGCTTTTTAAGGGCTGAACCGGTAACCGTTACAATGCGGTGGGTAAGCGGTTTTCCTCTCAGAACCGCATCTGCAACAGCGTATACGGTACTTACGTTATGTACTACTATGCCGTATGCCGTGGAACGGGCATTGTACGGAATCTCAATGCCGGTTATCACTGTAATGAGATTCCTTGCAGCTCCTGACGGATATTTAACAGGTATTTCAGTAACCCTGGTCTCGGAAATGCCGGAATCACTTATGGCACTGTTAAGCTCACGAATGGCTTCAGGTTTGTTGTTTTCAACGGCAATGACGGTGTATACAGGGTTGAGAATGTACTGAAGAATTCTTATTCCCTCAATTATTCTGTCGGCTCTCTCACGCATCAGTCTGTCATCGCAGGTAATGTACGGCTCGCATTCGGCACCGTTAATAATGAGCACCTGACAGTTCTCGGCTTTTGCCGAGCTGCGAAGCTTGACATCGGTAGGGAATCCGGCTCCGCCAAGCCCGGCGATTCCCATTCTGTTTATATGATTCAGAAGGGTTTCACGATCTGTATTCTGATAGTCGGGATAGGACGGATTGGCATAGCATTCACCGTATCCCGGTTCACCGGGAACGTCGCATCTGATTTTCACGCACGGCTCCATATACCCGCTCGGGTGCGGAATACCGGACATGGCAACGGAAACCACGGTTCCGGAGAGAGGAGCATGAATCGGTACCTGCATGGCACTCTTAGGAGAGGTAAGCGGCTCATCGGCAAGAACATGCTGTCCGGGCTTTACCAGCACCTCTGCGGGAGCACCGCTGTGCTGTTTTAAAGGCAGTATAAGGTATTCCGGAGCCGGAACATGCTCAATGGCCATGCCTGCGGTAAACTTGTTTTCAGGAGGAAAAACGCCTCCCTTGAAGGAGAATAATGAACCTTTCCTAATCTTATCCCATCTGGACATGCTATCTGGCCTCCCCAGTATTCTCAATTACCCAATCCCAGGTGTCGGTGGTAGGATCTGGTACCACCATGGCAATGCATTTCTTGGGGCAGGTATCAACGCATTTGTTGCAGCTCATGCAGAATGCCGGATTTACGTGATACGGCTGCTTAAGAACGCCCTCGATGGCATCATACGGACAAATCTTCGCACACTTTCCGCAACCGATACAGCTTTCGGAACTGATGCGGGCAACCCTGTCCTCCTGCTCCATACCGAAGGCGGAGGTAACCGGTACCTGCATGATTTCGGCAATCTTTCTTATAACGGCATCACCGCCGGGAGTACACAGGTTTATCGGAGCCTTTCCGGCAGCAACTGCCGCGGCATATTCTGAGCACCCCACAAAACCGCACTGACCGCACTGAACCTGAGGCAGATGATTATTAATGAGATCGGCAGTGGGGTCCTTTGATTCAACCCTGAATTTCTTTGAGGCGAGACTCAGCATGAATCCCAACATAAAAACAGCTGAGGAAACAGCCAGAATGATAAAGAATTGCTGTAGCATAGCGGTTGTGTCCAATACTTCCTTCCAGTTTAAAAACTTTTGCATGCAGACCGGAAACCCGACCTTAGATTTCCGTACGGTTCGGAGGGGCGGTGTAATTTCCCCGGACATTTATTTCATGGCCGGAGGAAAACATACTGCTACCCGCTTATGAGGTTGGTAAACCCCATAAATGCCATTGACAGAAGGCCGGCAGTTATGAGAGCTATGGCACTTCCCCTGAATGGTCCGGGAACGGCAGCGTGTGCAAGTCTCTCACGCATTGCGGCGAATATTATCAGAACCAGAGAAAAACCGGTCCCTGCGCCAAGACTGAAGATCAGCACCTCCAGGAAATTGTATTCAAGGCTGATATTCAGCAGGGCAAGCCCCAGAACTATACAGTTGGTAGTGATGAGCGGCAGATAGATACCGAGAAGCTTAAAGATCTCCGGACTTATATATCTGACCATAACCTCGGTAAACTGCACGACGCCGGCAATTACCACAATGTAGGCAAGGAGTCTCAGCTCGGTAATGTCGAAAGGGACAAGAACCAGTCTGTCCATAAGATAGCACACGGCAGAGGTGAGAACAAGAACGAAGGTCGTGGCGAGTCCCATTCCGGTTGCAGAGCTCAGCTGTTTTGAAACGCCGATGAACGGGCAGATTCCGAGGAATCTTACAAGCACGAAATTATTAATGACTGCGGCACTTAAAAAAAGTAAAAAGTATGACATATTCTCTCTTTCCCTGAATTGCGACGATTTTAGCACATTTGTAATATTATTGTGAAAGAAAAAATAGTCTTTCATATTTTTCTGATATGAATTATATTATAAATAATTTCCAAAGGCTCTGACGGCTTTGAGATACTAATGCTCTGTCAAAAAAATCTCAATTACGTTAAATGCCGGAATGGTAACAGAACAGGAGTATCAGCTGTTCAAATAACAGACAAAAAGGAGCAGAATCCGTCACGGGAAAGAACTGTCCGGGACAAATAATGTCATAATGATGTCCCGATCGCGGAATCGGAACAAGTTTTCAACATTAATGTTTTTTTTGATACCGATACAAAAACACCGATTGAATTGGTTGTATGATTGACATATCGGTAAGATTTCAGATTACCAGAAACGGAAGAAAGTCTATGATGAAGATCAGAACAGGATCCATTCTTTCCAAAGCGGTTTTAGCCTGCGCACTGGCAGGGGCCGCTTCAGCAGTTTTAGCAGACACCGAACACGAATGCAGTGACAGACCGGGAACAATTTCAATAGAAGGATACTCTACGGTAAAAGCGTCTCCGGACGTGGCATTTATTCGCGTTGCGGCAACTGTTCAGTCTGAATCTGCCGAAACAGCAAGGCAATCGGTTGAAAATTCCATAAGCAGATTTGTGGACGGACTTGGAAAAGAGCCTGCACTTAAAGGCACAATCAGCACCAAAGACGGAAGCATAAGAGCTGAAAGCATCAGTGTCACTCCGGACTACGCTTACGATACCAAAACCAACGAACGTCGTGTTTCCGGCTACAGTGCAAGCAGAACGGTAACGGTAAAGGTTAAAAACTTTGAGAATATATCAAAGGTACTCGATATTGCCGTGTCATCGGGAATCAACAACATCCATAACATTTCCTACGAGCTGGAGAATCCTGCTCCGGTCATGGAAAAGGCCAGACTTCAGGCCGTAGCTGATGCTGCGGCAAAAGCGTCTCAGATATCAAAAGCCTTCGGCGTAAATCTGGGTACAATAGCATCCATTTCATACAATACTCCAATATCCGGCAGCAATGAAACCTACATTCAGCCCAGGATGATGAGTAAGGGGCTTATGTCCAACAGTATCGCCGACTCTTCGGTATACTCACCGGACAAACTTGTTTTCACCGATAACGTAAGCGTGGTCTATAACCTTGAACAGACAAAGAAGAATTAAAAGGAATATAAGACAGAGAAGACTCATAAACAGACTGCATGAAACTCTTGCAATCTGAAGAGCCTGATTTTCCGTCTTATTTCCGCAGGTAAACGTTTTACCGCAACAGACCTGTCTGGCGGAAAAGCCGGTCGCCGAAAAGTCTGAAGAAACAGCTTCAGACGGTCAGTGTCCTGCTTTTCAAGCATCTGCACATGTTTTATTCTTTTGAATCGGATGAGAAGCATCCGGTTCTCCGGAGTGTTCAATGTCCCGAATCCGTAATTTCTCAGATACTCACTGCCATCTGTTCAGAACGGCTGATGCCGTCCTGCTGCGGAAAAGACTTCCGCAGCTCTCCGGCTTTACCATCACGGATGATTATCTCAGGTGCCAAGATGCGGATTCGGCAGACCGGTTAATTCATATTCTGAAGTCCCTGCCCGGGAATGAACTGTCCGGGATAACAGCAGACTTCAGAAGCCTCGCACAAAGAACATTAGCCTCCGGTGTGAAAACGGTAATGGTTCCCTCAGTCTCCGGGTATGAGGGATACAGAAATCATTTGCTCGGGAAAATACTTTTAGAAAATCCTGCGGATGAAAAACAAGAGACATGTCCGGAGCTTGTTTTCGGAATAGGAACCCATCCGATGTATGCCGACGGCTTCAGTTTAAGAGCTCTGGAAAACGAATACGCAATTCTTAAAAGGGCACTTGAAAACGAATACTCAGGCAAACTGTCATCCAAGGGAGTCAGAATCTTTGTCGGTGAAATCGGCATTGACAGGCGTTTTAAGGAAACCGTCCCGATTGACGTTCAGGTAAAGGCGTTTCGCGAGCAGCTGATGTTTGCGAGGGATAACGGACTTCCGGTCAGCGTTCATGCCGTTGGCGGAGATAACGAAATTCTTCACGAGCTCAAAAGAATCAGCGGAGTCAGAGGGATACTGCACGCCTTTACCGGCGGCACCTCCAGAGCTGAACAGTATATGAGGCACGGACTTAAGCTCGGGATCGGTCCGATGCTTATGGCTCAGTATTCCGAAAAACTTCGGGAAGCGGTACTTAATGCGGGTATGAACAGAATTGTCACCGAAACTGACTTCCCGTACATGTATTTTAACGTCCGAAACTCATCAAGCTGCAGGGAATCAATTGAAAGCAGTAACACTCCGACGGCAGAGAAAATCATGGCTTCACCCGACAGACTGCATATTCTGGTTACCGAGCTTGCGGCAATCTTTGATACCGCACCGGAAACAATGTCAGAGGTTCTGTTGAACAATGCGGAGAATCTTTTTTATCCTGATAAATGTTGCAGGCAAAACGACTGAATCTGCCGTACGGCAGAGTATTCTGCTCCAGAGATCCATATTTCAAGCCCCGACCGGTTCTCAAATATGATAAATACTAAATATTTATCGGAGTAGCATAATAATTTGTTTTGTGATGCCTTTCGGCTTGTTTATAATAAAGGAAAAGGCAGGGGAGCCGTCAATAACAGCTGCAGGATGCGCCGTGTCAATCTTTTAGTCCGCACCCTGAAGCAATATAAATCCCCGGGAGAATCCACGGATCCGCATCCGGGATATTTTTACTTTTTTGCCGTAAATACGGAAGTTTATTTTTAACTCACAGGGTTTTGGTATGTCCAGTCATATTGAACATGAATCGATGGAAAATTATCTTGAAACGATACACAAACTTGTGTCGCGTGCGGAACACGTGCGTTCGGTTGACGTTTCAAAGGAATTAAACCTGTCGAGACCATCCGTGAGCAGAGCAATCAGAATACTGAAGGAAAGAAACCTTGTTACTGTCAGCGAGGAAGGCTACATCAGTTTAACAGAGGAAGGCCATACCATAGCAGACAGAGTACTGCACATTCATACCTGTCTTGTCACCTTCCTGACGGACACGGCAGGCATCAGTCCTGAACAGGCCGGGGTGGACGCCTGCAGAATCGAACATGTCGTGAGTGACGAGACCGTAAAGGGCATCGAAAACTACATAAAGGAGCATCAGCTTAAGAGTGTGGTTGTAGATGACGAGATCAGCTCTCACTTTCCGGATTTTGCCGAACTTCTTGAATCCGGCGAAAACTACCTTGAATCAATTCTTATTATCCGCAAAACCAAAAACTGGATAAGATCGGTTGACCTGGCAAGGCTCCTTAACGTATCCAGAGCATCCGTAAGCCGTGCGGTGAATGTTCTTAAGCAGAAAGGTTATCTTGAAATAGGGGACGGCAACGAACTCATCCTTACTCCTAAAGGTGAGGAAGTGGCCAAAAAGATCTACGGCAGACACCTGCATCTTGAAGCATTCCTTAAGTTTACCCTCGGCATTTCGGATGAGGTTGCCGACAGAGATGCCTGCCGTATTGAACACATGATTAGCGAGCCTGCGCTTAGCGGCATTAAAAAGTATCTGAAAAACAACGGAATTAAGGTCAAGGTCAGATAATCCCGACACTAACTCCTGCTCCCGATGCCACAAGCCCTGAACAGACAGGGCTCTTTTTTTGCATAATTAAAGTCTTGGTCACTTTTCATTCCGTTATGGAGTCACAGATATTTCAATAAAACGAAATACCTTGTATACCTTTATTCTGTCCTGTCAGTTCCCCGTTTTTAACAAAAATCACATTAATATGGTCACACAGGATATTTATCATGGTGACATGTATCACGTTTTGTTTAGCGCATATGTTATATTCTTGTATTATTTATACAAAAATGTGCAATATATACACCAAAAAGATTATTTTTTGTTAATCACGTGTTATAATTACAAGTAAATGAAGTAAATAATCATATTAACAACATGATCCGCGTCACGCAGTTCGACAGTAGGGATCAGAATTATCTTAATTACTTCTTCATTAACGGGACCAGGGACATGAAAAACATAAATAGCGTAAAGTCATACTTATTCATTTCTGCAATGATGATTTCAGGAGTCGTAACCGGTTGTGCTTCTACCACTCAGAATTACGAGTTTGTTGATGAAGACAGTCAGGTTTTTCAGGAATCAAGTTCATACTATGAAAAGGTTTGTAATTCAAATCAGGCAGACAGAGGCATGGGATGTAACAATCTCGGAATCTATTACGAAACCGGACATGGTATAAAACAGAGCTTCGAAGAGGCAAAGAATTACTTCGAAAAAGCCTGCACTCTGAAGTATGATCAGGGTTGCTCAAACCTCGGTGTTCTATACTTCAACGGAATGGGCGTTGATCAGGACAAGACTCTGGCTAAAGAATATTACGGCAGGGCATGTGATTTAGGAAATCAGGAAGGCTGTGACAAGTATAGAAAGCTCGATGAAAAGGGCTATTAATCTGAGTATCAGCGTATAACAGTATTTAGAAAAACAGAAGACATCATCTGATGTCTTCTTTTTTTTTTGTAATGTCTTGATTTGGAGAAACAGCACATGTCAGATTCTGCCCGTATATCCACTCTGTCTGAGCATACGCATCTTATGTTATCCACTCTGGATCTAATCTGCAAAACAACATTATCATTACGAATTTCTTCCTACGCATCCACTTATTGAAAAGTAGAAATCTTCAACCTTTCTTGTTATAAACATATTTTTTGTTGATAACAACAAATAATATGCTAATATATTGATAACAGTTTGTACTAAACACGACATATTCGTTTTTAACCATACAAGGTAATGATTATGAAGCTTCTAAGAATTGTTGTTGAAGGCTTGCCTCTTTTTCAAGAAAAACTTGATATCTGCTTTTATGCACAACAAAGAGTTTCTGAAGATCAGAGGGACTTTCTTTATCCTCTATTTTCAACAGTTTTTCTTAATACAACAAACGTTTTTGCGGGAATCAATGCATCAGGAAAAACTTCTACATTAAAGGTTATTATTTTTGTTCTGAATTTACTTTCTGGTAGTCCAATTAACGGTATATCCGTAAGAAGCATATTAGGACAGGCTAATAACGTTACCTTCAGAATATATTCTTACTCAGAAAAGACAGAAGAGATCTGCAAGCTTGAAACAACAATTTCATTCACAAATAGGGATAGCAAGGGACAACCTGTATATAAGATTTTATTCGAAAAATTATGGTCTAAAAAGGTTTCAAGCCAAACTACTCGTAGTAACTTACTTGATTTTGATGATGGCAAGCTGATATGGGATAGAAACGCACCAGATAATGTGGACTTACTTTCTTTTTTGCCTGATGACAGCAGTATCATAATTGCAAAAAATAAGAAAGACGATGATGCTCCTGATTTTACTGAGCTTCTATCATTGACTGATTCTAATGGACTATTTGCTTTACCCCATCTTGTGAAGATTATCCCCAAAGAAGTAATTACGTATCTGGATCCCTCAATAGAATATTTAAAATTAGAGCAAGACAAACAGAATTCTATTCATTTAAAGTTTAGGGGAAAAGATGAATTGGTGTTAATTGAGCCTACGCATCTGATTAAATATTTATCGTCAGGTACTCTAAAAGGAATTTGGGTATTCGCCTTTGCTCTGAAAACTTTCTGGGAAGGAGGCTATCTGATAGTAGATGAATTGGAGAATCATTTCAATAAAGAGATTATTTGTACAATTATAAGATTTTTTAAAAACCATAAATTCAATAAAAATGGAGGAACTTTAATATATTCTACTCATTACCCTGAGCTTTTAGATGAAAATGACAGAAATGACAATATATATATTACAAATAATTATGACGGTATAACTGTCACAAATCTAAGTTCTATTCTGAAAAGAAACGATATGAAAAAGAGTGATGTTTACCAGAGTGGAACTCAAACAGGTACAGCTCCTTCATACAAGTCATATATAGCACTGAAGAAATCATATGAGTCCATGATTCATGCATATAATGATCACCGTAAGAAGGACTCAGATGAAAAATAAATTAAAATTATCCAAATATATTGCATGTATTTGTGAAGGTGGTGCAGAGACCGCAATAATGGATATTCTACTGTCTCATGATCTGTTGATTTTTTCAAAAGAAGATCTTCTTGAAGAGGAAATTCTTCGTTGCAGAAAAGCAGCTGATTTTGAAAAACAATATTTGAAAAAGCAATTTGATAGTAAAATCTCTGTTATACGAGTATTAGACAGAGATAATGAAAATTTCAATGTTAGCAAGCCATACAAGGAAAAAATTGAGATAGTTAATATTGTTACTTCTCCTGAAATTGAGATGCTTATTATATGTAATGAAAACATGTATGAGGAGTATTGCAAGGTTAAATCTAATCTCACACCCAGTAATTTTTGTAAGCAGTATATATCCAACCTAAAATATAATAAAAAAATGGACGATATATATGATTTGTTAACTTCTCAGGATTTTAACACTAAAAAAGATTTATTCAGTAATACCACTCAAAATAATGTGACTTTATAAAGGTTTGACCGATGTTCTTCCTTGGACATCGGTTTAATTTTTGATATACTATGAGTGTTATTTAACACTCGTGATATACAAGCTATGAATAAGAAAATACCGGTAATTTTCCCTGAGGGAAACCATAAGATTACACTAAAAAAGATTAAGTCAACTACATATGTTTATTTTGAGTATGATCGTAAATACAACCCTAGTACTAAGCATACGACTCCTCTACGTCAGTGTATAGGTAAGTTGTCTGAGGATAATCCTAAAATGATGCTTCCTAATCAATATTATCCAAAGTATTTCGGAATGGAACATATGGCTGATACTGTCAGTTGTGATCGCAGTTGCTCTCTGTCTGCAGGAACTTACATTGTTTTGGATAAAATTATTCATGATTACAAAATCGATGAATATCTCAAAACAGCTATACCTAATGATGTCTATGCAGGATTATTTCTTGACCTTGTAGCTTATGAAATTATTTGCGGTTCAAATGTAGCACAGCACTATCCGAATTACGCATTTAAACATCCGTTGTTCACGCCGGAAATGAACATTTTCAGCGACAGTTATATAGGTAATATGATTGAAAATCTAACAGTAGATCATAGACAGAGTTTTCTTAATCTATGGAATCAGGCACGTAATAAACGCGAGAAAATTTATGTATCGTATGATTCTACCAACCGGCACAGTACCGCAGGTGATATTCAAATGGTTGAATTCGGGAAACCCAAAGATGGAAAAAAAGATATACCGATAATTAATCAGGGAATTGCATACGATTGCACTTTCAGAGAACCATTATTTTATGAATCATATCCTGGAAGTATTGTAGATGTATCAATGATTACCCATATGGTAGAGAAAGCTGTTTCATATGGATACCGTAACATTGGATTCATTTTAGATCGAGGATATTTTGCTAAGGAGAATCTCTTTTTCATGGATCTTCATAATTACGATTTTGTAATTATGGCAAAAGGAAAGGTTGAGTTCATTCGTAATCTGATAGAAGAAGCTATGGGAACATTTGAACTTGAAAGAGAATTTTTAATTAAAAAATTTCAGCTCCAAGGTACGACCATTAAAAAGAAAATATTTGAGGATGATAAACGGGATCGCCCCCGTTTTGTTCATGTTTATTATAATGAACTGGTTGCAGCCGTTGAACGAAGAAAACTTGAGGAACAAATATCCAGATGGGAAAAAGAGCTTGGAAAATGTCTTGATAAAAAAGTCATGAGTTCGAATCTGGATGGATTCGGAAGATATTTCAATTTAAAGTTCGATGAACAGAATCAACTTGTATCCTTCACGGCTAATAATCGTGCCATAGAAGATGAGAAATTCTGGTACGGGTATTTTTGCATTATTACATCAAATGAAATGACAGCTGAAGAAGCTTTAAAACTTTACAAAGGCAGAGATTCTAGCGAAAAACTCTTTATGATTGATAAATCTTTTCTGGGTAATAACTGCTACAGGGTCGAATCTCAATCATCAAAAGATACCAAGGAATGGATTGGATTTGTTGCCGAAATTGTAAGAAATAAAATTTATAATAGCCTTATGGACTGTCAGGGGAATACTCAAATAAGAAGCAATGAATTGACAGTTCCGGCAATACTTGGTGAGTTGGAAAAAATTGAAATCAGCAGACAATTAGAAGGAGGATACCATTTGAGCTACCCTCTTACCAAAAAACAAAAAATTATATTATCTGAATGCTTTCATATTTCACGTGAAGAAGCAACTCTTCGATTATTGGATTTATGCAAAACTGTCACGAGAATTGAAAAAGTTTCCAATAGTTCATAAAATCAATTCTGTTATCAACGAGTGTTAAAATCTCTGGAAGTTAACAATAGTATTACATAATTAAATTAAAAAAAATGTCGCATACTTCTGTATGCGACATTTAATAAATGAGTGATTAAATCTGTTGATTACTCATCAGTTTCTTCAATGGCCTCAAAAGGACATTCAGCCTGACATGCACCGCATTCAGCGCAAAGCTCAACGTCAATAACACAGACTTCCGCATTCTCATCTTCATGAATGGCGCCGCATGGACACACTTCGAGGCAACTCTGACAGTCAGTACACTTTTCAGAATCAATCTTGAACATTATTTAACTCCAGTAATTGTTTGTTTTTGTATTTTTCTGCTCCGTAATGAACTTCAATATATTTATTTATGAGCAAAAAATCAAGCAAATATGAAACAGGATCGGTAAATACAGGCCCGGGATAAAAAAACAGGGAAGGCATACGTTGCTTTAACACATGCCTTCCCGATGTATAAACGAGCTCTTTAAAAGGATTTCCTTTATTATTCAAACACAATGTTTGACATTTCGTCTGATCCCTTTACACCTTCCGCAAGCTTAATCATCAGACGTACTTCGTTTTCAGAATCCGCGAAGTGGAGAGCATTATGGTAACTGATAACACCCTGCTGGTAGAGTTCGAACAGACTCTTATCGAAGGTAGTCATGCCTTCATCCGGAGACTTAAGCATGATATCCTTGAGTTTGTACAGTTCGTTCTTCTGCAGACAGTCGGAAACTGTAGGAGTATTTACCAGAATATCGAACGCTGCACGTCTGCCGCCGGTGGTGGTTTCAATCAGCTGCTGAGCGATAATTGCCTTCAGGTTTACGGAAAGGTCGAAGAGCATCTGACGCTGATTGCTTTCCGGAACCAGGTGAAGAATACGGTCAATCGCCTGGTTAGCGTTGTTAGCATGGAGGGTTGCCAATACAAGGTGACCGGTTTCCGCAAAGCTGAGTGCGAATTCCATGGTTTCCTTGGAACGAATTTCACCGATCAGTATAACGTCCGGAGCCTGACGGAGGGCTGATTTCAAAGCCGCATCAAAGCTTACGGTATCAGTACCGACTTCACGCTGGGTAATCAGTGAGCGCTGATGATGATGAACGTATTCGATAGGGTCTTCAATTGTAAGAATATGACCATCGGAATTCATGTTACGGTGACCGATCATTGCAGCCTGAGTGGTTGACTTACCGGCACCGGTAGCACCTACGAACAGCAGCAAACCACGGTCTTCCATTACCCACTTGGTGAATGAAGGCGGAAGATGAAGTTCTTCAGTGGTAGGAATTCTTTCAACAATTCGACGGAATACTACACCGGGGTTGTTCAGCTGCCAGAAACAGCTTACACGGTAACGGCCGAGTTCAGGACGGTAAATTGCGAAATTTGCTTCCCTTTCATTTACGTACTGTTCCTGAAGATCAGGACGTTCAATAAGAGTTTCCTGAACGAATTCCAAAACCTGATCATATGTAAGCTTACCCGGTTCAATTGGAGTCAGGTGACCGTCAAGCTTTACGGCAGGTTCAAGGTCAACCGTTAAGAAAAGGTCGGAAGCCTTGTTTTCGTTCATGAACTGTAAATATCTGTCTATTTTTAAAGGCTGATTATGTGACATTGCTATTCCCTCAATTAACCAACGATAGCGTTAGGATCCTTTGCCTTGGATCTTGCTTCGGCAACACTGATGATACCTCTTGATACCAATGACTTGAGGTCAGCATCCAATGTCTTCATACCGTGCTGTGCACCGGTCTGAATCATGGAGTACATCTGTGCAATCTTATCTTCACGAATCAGGTTTCTGATTGAAGGGATACCGATCATGATTTCATGAGCTGCTACTCGGCCGCCACCGTTCTTCTTCATCAGAGTCTGAGAAATAACCGCTCTCAGGGATTCTGAAAGCATTGAACGCACCATGTCTTTTTCCGCACCCGGGAATACGTCAATGATACGGTCGATGGTCTTTGCGGCAGAGTTGGTATGCAGTGTACCGAACACAAGGTGACCGGTTTCTGCGGCAGTCAGTGCCAGACGGATGGTTTCAAGGTCTCGCAATTCGCCCACCAGAATGATATCAGGGTCTTCACGGAGTGCAGAACGCAGAGCATTACTGAATGACTGGGTATCACGATGAACTTCACGCTGATTTACCAGACAGTTCTTGTTCTGATGCACGAATTCGATAGGGTCCTCAATTGTAAGAATATGGCTGTGCTGTGTTTCATTAACATAGTCAACCATCGCTGCCAGAGTAGTGGACTTACCTGAACCTGTAGGACCTGTTACCAGAACCAGACCTCTCGGATAACTTGCAATCTTTTTGAACACGTCAGGACAATGCAGTTCTTCCAAAGTAAGAACCTTTGAAGGAATTGTACGGAATACAACCGCCATACCGCGATTCTGATTAAACACGTTCACACGGAAACGGGCCAGTCCCTTTACTTCGAAGGAGAAGTCACATTCCAGCGTTTCTTCAAATTCCTTACGCTGGAAGTCATTCATGATATCGTATACCAGATTATGAATGGTTGATACGTCCAAAGGAGGCATGTCAGTAACTTCGAGGGTAGCGCTGTCGGTAACCTTAAGTTTACGCATGTCACCATCGACACGAATCATTGGCGGCACGCCTGCTGAAAGGTGTAAATCTGATGCATTATTCTTTACACCATAATGCAATAAATCTAAAATATCCATGTGAAATCTCTCTTATGAAGACTTTGTGCTATGCAAAAATTTATTACTAATAATCAAAACTATTAATACAACGTTAATTACTGAGTATAAAACCAATATGAGTACAATACAAGAAAACCTTCTCAATGTACAAGACTTAATTCTCAAATTTGCGAATCAGTCTCACCGAAAGGTAAAAGATATAAAACTGCTTGCAGTAAGTAAGACAAAACCGGTGGAAAAAATCATTGAGGCATATGCGGCGGGTCAGAGAAGATTCGGGGAATCATACGCAAAGGAAGCCGAATTAAAAATCAAAGAAATCCGGTCCATGGGATATAAGGACATAACATGGCACTTCATCGGTCCGATACAGTCAAACAAGACAAAAATCATCGCAGAATGTTTTGATATTGTTGAAAGCCTTGACCGAATCAAAATAGCCAAGAGGCTGAACGAACAGCGACCCGCAAATCTGCCGCCTTTGGACATTCTCATTCAGGTGAACATAAGTTCAGAACCTCAGAAATCCGGCTGTACCTTCGATGAAATAGATGAAATTGCATCATATGTCCGGTCAGCGGCAAACCTGCGCCTCATCGGACTTATGGGGGTAGCGGAAAACACCACTGAAAGTTCCGAAATCACCGCTCAGTTCGCACGCCTCCAGCAGAAATTTGAAAGCATGAAGTCAAATGACGAGAATATTTCAGAACTCTCACTGGGAATGACCGGTGACATGGCTGAAGCCATTGCCTGCGGCAGTACTGAAATCCGCATAGGAACAGCCATATTCGGGGCCAGGGAATATCCGGACAAGACCAAAATTCCGGCAGTGGACACAACCTATGCAGGTTAAATTCTGCTCCTGCAAGGGCCGTCAGTAACGGCCCGGGAAAACGAATACTTTTGTACGGCTCTGTTGCATGGGATGTATTAACTACGGCAGAGCATCTTTTATGTTTAACTTAATCTTAATGATGGACTTGTCCATCTAAGGAATAAATAATGCAGCACCGCAATATTACATTCATTGGTGGCGGAAACATGGGCAAGAGCCTTATTAAAGGCATTCTTAATGCAGGCTACCCAAAGGAAATGGTAACCGTATCCACACCCTTCGCTGAAGAAATCGAGACTCTAAAGGCCACCTTCGGCATTAATGGTCTTACCGACAATGTTGAAGCCGTCAGAAATGCGGATATTGTGGTAATGGCAGTTAAGCCTCAGATGATGCGTGACGTATTAAACCAGTTCGCCGCATCAGGCATTGATTTCGGCAAAAAGCTGTTAATATCCATAATGGCCGGTGTCACCACATCCAGAATTGCGGAGCTTGTTCCGGGACTCAGCCGCATTGTCCGCGTCATGCCAAACACACCTGCCCTCATCGGCTTGGGAATGGCAGGACTCTATCCTGCGGCAAATGCCACCGACGATGACAGAAAGTTCGCAGAAGATCTTCTCAGTTGCTGCGGTAAAACCGTATGGGTTGACTCAGAAGAAGGAATCGACAATATTACCTCCCTTTCAGGCAGCGCTCCGGCATACTTCTTCCTTTTCCTTGAATGCATGGCCAATAAGGCTGCCGAATACGGTTTTTCAGAAAAGGACGCAAGATCCATGCTTGAACAGGTTATTCTGGGATCTGCTCAAATGGTTATCAACAATCAGGACAAATCCATTGCCCAGTTAAGAGAAGCCGTAACATCCAAGGGTGGTACCACATATGAAGCATTAAAGGTATTCAACGACGGAAATCTGAATGATCTTGTTTCTCGAGCCCTTGATGCCTGCAAGAAGAGAGCAGAGGAAATGTCCAAGCAGTTCTAAGCTCTCCCACTGAATAATCGGACCAAAATTAATTAAGGAGAGCGGCACAATGCCGCTCTCCTTTTTTACTGAAAAGCCGTGATAAAACTGCGGGCCCGACACTATTCGGAATCTGTCACAAACTCTCTCAGTATCGGAGGAATATTTCTGTATTCCCTGATTTCTATTGTTTTATGCTTGCTGGTTTCCCCTTTTATGATGGAAACATTGCTCTTTGCGGTTTTGAACTCACCGGCCAGGAATTTGCATACGTAAGCATTAGCCTTTCCGTCAACCGGAGGTGCCGTAACGGCAACCTTGACGGAATCCCCCAGAATACCGACTATGGCATCCCTGCTTGACTTTGGAACAACGGTGACATTAATTACCATTTTCCCATCTTTTACCTGCAGAGGACTCACTTACAACCCCTTCTGTATCATCATGAACAAAAGTCTTGGCATTACCGTTCCGTCAATAAACTGCATTAACAGAAAGACTACCAGAAAAGACAGGGAAATATAACCGATTCTCGGAATAAACCTGTCAAACACTCCGGTCAGCGGTTTAAGCAACGTCATAAAGTACACACCTGTTCTGTATGCCGAAGGAATCCAGCTGAGAACCGCAGTTATAAGAAGCAGTATAATGAGGATCTCCATAATCATCCATATCACGAAGAACAGATTATCCGCAAACATCACGGCCATAAGCTTCGGGCTGAATCCTTCCATAAAAAACACGCATAACAGCACATAGGAAATCAGGATCATATTCAGCAGTGCAGCAACATTAATGTTTCCTATGCGCAGGTTGTTGAAAACCTTTAAGAACGGAGCGGTAATCTTAAAAATCAGCTGACTGAACGGATGATAAAAATCCACTCCCGCATATTCCATCAGAAATCGCAGAAAAAATATCATTCCGGGAATGTAAATCAGAAAGACTACGGGCAGCGAAAACAAAAGTGTAAGCATATTGTTCCTTATAAATAATCGATCCGTACTGCATGAAAATAAAGCAGAGAACGAAAAATAGTTTTATTCTACCTTTCCGTCAGACGGAGTACCGTTTACGGTCTCTTCCCTTTTAAATCCGGTTTCACGATCCATCTCATCTATACAGGCACTGATTGAGTCATGAAGCTGACGAGTGGTCTCCTTCAGTCCCTTTCTGTCAAGTCCGGCAACGGATACCGGAGGCAGTGATCTGACAATTACCCTGCCGTTATCCCATCTGTTCAGATCAATCTTGTATGAGGAAATGGCAAACGGCAGAATCTTAACATCTGCCTGACTTGCAATATTCACGGCACCGTTTTTAAATGACTGCAGCCCCTGTCCCTTTGAACGGTGACCTTCAGGGAAAATCCAAATTGATTTCTTTTTCTTTTTAATAACGTCAACAATCTTCAGAATCTCATTTCCGGCTTTTGAAGACTTATCTCTTTCAATAAAGATGTTTCCGGTAAGGAAAAACAGCAGACCGAAAATTGGCGCAAACATGAGACTTTTTTTACCGATGCATGCCGTTCCCGGCTGCGGGACGTCCGCCATGACTATAATGTCCCAGTTAAACTGGTGGTTGCCGACCATTACCGCAGGCATCTGCTCACGGATGGCCTTAACGTCGATTCTGCTGTCAACCTTAACGCCGATGGCCCATCTTCCGCATCTTAACATCTGGGTCAGGCAGTATATGTTGCCTTTGTGAAACGGTCTGAAAATACATACGGTAAGGCCAAAAATCAGCCATAAAATTGCCAGTATGATTAGCAAAACAACACGAAATACTAAAATCATCTTTTTTTCCTGTGGTTATTAAATATTTGAATCTTTTACGATATCATCAGGTGATTTCTGTGGTTCGGATTCAGTCTGATTTTTTGTCTGAATCTTCTCAATGCAGCTCACCTTCTGCAGGCCTCTCGGAAGAGTAATTCCCCTGCGTCCCCTGGTATTCTGGTACGTGTCTATCTCTGACGGAGTAACAGTCAAATGACGCTTTCCGGCATGTATCACCGCGGAATCATCCGGAGTAAGAACAGTATATGCCACCACATACTCTTCTCTGGACTGGGCTCTTTCGGTAGGAATGTTAATCATTCTGTTTCCCTTGCCTTTTGAAAGACGGGGAAGCTCACTGACCTTAAACACCAGCATCTTACCGATATTTGAAACAATGAGACAGAGTGAATTGTCAAGGTTATCTATGCGGACAGGTTTCAGAACCCTGGCATTTTCGGTAAGATTTATAAAACTTTTACCGTTCATGGTGTAACTCAGCATGTCGGCAAATGTGCATACGAAGCCGTATCCCGCATCAGTACCGATAAGATAAAAATCGCTTTCTGATGAGCTTATTACGGTTTCAACGGTTTCACCGGCCTCAAGTCCAAGCTTGCTGGTAAGCGGCTCACCCTGACCGCGGGCAGACGGCATGGCGCTTACGTCAAGGGTGTAGGCCTTTCCCTTGCTCGAAAGAAATACGGCCGGCATGTTTGACTTGCAGAAGACGGAATCAAGATACTCATCCCCCTGTTTGTATGACAGAGATTCAGGATTATCCAGATATCCCTTGGCGGCCCTTACCCACCCCATTTTTGAAAGAACAACGGTGACCGGCTCGGCAGGCGTCAGATCCCTTTCCGAAATAACCTGTGCAACCTCTCTCTGAACAATAGGACTTCTGCGCTCATCACCATACTCTGCGGCAGTTGCTTTCAATTCCTTCTTGATAAGATTCTTAAACTTGGTAGGAGATGACAGAAGAGCACTGAGCTCGTTCTTCTGCTTTTCCAAATCTTCCTTTTCCGCAGTCAGTGCCATTTCGGAAATTCTGGCCAGCTGACGAAGTTTGGTTTCGAGTATATATTCCGCCTGCGTATCGGACAGATTAAACCTGTCCATCAGAATCTGTTTCGGCTTGTCCTCTTCCCTGATAATGCGTATAACCTCATCAATGTTCAGGAAGGCAATAAGCAGGCCGTCAATAAGATGCAGTCTGGCATTTATCTTATCAAGTCTGGTAGTTATGCGGCGTCTTACGGTGTCACATCTGAATTCAAGCCATTCACTCAGAATTTCCGGCAGCGTCTTAACTGCAGGATTGCCGTTCAGGCCAAGAATATTGATGTTTATCGAATAGGTTTTTTCAAGATCCAGTTTAGGCAGGGCAAACAGATGAGACATCATCTTATCAACGTCAACCCTGTTTGACTTAGGCACCAGAACTATTCTGCACTTGTCTGACGTTTCATCACGGATATTGCTGAGCATAGGAAGCTTTTTGGCATTCATAAGCTCTGCAATTTTCTGAACTATATCAGCCCCTCGGGTCTGATACGGGAGTGCAGTTATGATAATCTCCCCTTTTTCCACCCTGTAAACGGCTCTCATTCTGACCGTGCCGCGACCTGTCTCATAAATCTTTTTAATTTCGGAAGGAGAGGAAATAATTTCAGCTTCAGTCGGATAATCCGGACCTTTAATAAACTGCATGAGATCATCCACAGTAGCCTTCGGATTCTCCAGCATGTGAATACAGGCGGCAGTGACTTCATTAACGTTATGCGGAGGAATATTGGTTGCCATACCTACTGCAATACCTGAAGTACCGTTCAGGAGAATATGCGGAAGTCTGGCCGGAAGATACTTCGGTTCCTGCATGGAACCGTCAAAGTTTGACACGTATTCAGTACACCCCAGACCCAGTTCGGAAAGGAGCACCTCTGAAAATTTTGACAGTCTGGATTCGGTGTAACGCATGGCTGCGAAAGAATTAGGCTCGTCAGGATGTCCCCAGTTACCCTGACCGTCCACAAGCGGATAGCGGTATGAAAAATCCTGAGCCATGAGAACCATGGCTCCATAACAGGAGGAATCGCCGTGCGGATGATACTTACCCAAAACATCACCCACGGTTCTTGCGGACTTCATAAACTTGGATGTGGCACTGAGTCCGAGACGATCCATGGCGTAAATAATACGTCTCTGCACGGGCTTTAGTCCATCACTTATGTGTGGCAGTGCTCGATCCCTGATAACGGCCATGGCATAGTTAAGATATGCGGACTCCGTAAAATTTTCCAACGGGAGCTGTTCAACTCCCTCATAGCTCATTTTTTTCTCATCCATATCAGAAAAACTCTCCGTAAACTGTAATATTATACTCTAAGAATAACCATTATTCTCCACAAACTGACGGCAGAGGACATGAAATAGCCGTGCGGAAAGTATTAAAATAACCTTAAAAAAATCCAAAAAAAGAATATAATTAAGCACCTCTCCACAGGACTATGTTACTGATACCGCAATGATTACGATGAAATCACTAAAATATACTGCTTTGGCTATTATTTCTTTTATTCTTTTCCTTGTTACCGGCAACGCCCATGCAGAAAATGCCCAAACTGCCGGAACAAGCCTTCCTTTTGCGATTTTTATCGAAGCACTGCTGGAAACTCCGGAATACGATGAACGTGCGGATTACACAAAACTCAACACGACAAAGATACCTTTCTCCCAGTACATTTTTAAAAATGATTCCGTGGATAAGGTAGTGGTTCAGAAATCAACATACAGACTTTTTCTGTACCGCAAGGGAAAACTCGTAAAATCATACTACATAGCTCTTGGCGAGAATCCGAAGGGACACAAGCATTTTGAAGGAGACAAGAAAACTCCTGAAGGAACATATATTCTCGACTACATTAATCCGAATTCAAGATTCCACAAGTCATTCCACATATCATACCCAAATAAGACGGACATAGAATATGCAAAATCCATGGGGAAGAAACCTGGTGGAATGATTATGGTTCACGGACAGCCCTATGTTAAAGATAATCCGACTCCGGGTCTGCAGTCTTCAAACTGGACAAACGGCTGCATAGCACTTCTCAATGATGATATGGACGAATTCATAGAACTGGTATCTCCGGGAACCGTTATTGAAATCAAGCCGTAAGCGGAGATAAGAAGAGCTTAAATCATCAGCATAGAACGGACTACGGAGCTGAATCACGGACATTATCAGGATTCAGCCAGTGTCCTGCACCGGATTCAGCAAAAACGGCCTGATTCGGAACAAAATCTCAGCCAAGCATCTCCGCATAGCCTTCCGGATTCCACTTAAGGCATGCAAATCCCGGTTCATCATCAGGCTGATTCACCTTGAGAAGTACCACTGCAAATACATGTTCATTGCCATCATCGTCCGGCTTGGCCATGTATATTTCGGCAAAGTTATAAGCCTCAAGTTCATCACTCAGCAGGTCCTCAAGAGTTTCATCCATTTCTCCCCAGTTGTACATCGGAGGTCTTACCACTCCCTGGTAAAGAGAATCTTCCTCAACGGCTTTATTAAAACAGGCTATATCATCTTCCGTTATGTTGCCGTTCTCAAGATCAACACTTATTGACTCCTGAATGACGTTGAACGCATCTGAAACCATTCTGGATACGACAGCGTCATCCAGTTCATATACTTCATTGTTTTCCATACAAAACCTTATTCACGGCTCAAATTTAAACGAAAAACTCAGAGCCTTATCCTTTCACATTCACTTCAACAGAAAATAACAGTCTGTCGTAATACTTACATCCGAGCCACCTTCCTCAATCACATATTCAGGCAACCAACTGTCGTTCTGAATGATATTTAACGCAAAAGTCGAAATAATACTCTCATTGTGATAAAATAAAAGGTTATCTACGGCATGGTTATAGATTATTAACCATATGATAAATAAATACAACCATAGATTACGACAAACCAGTAAGCGCAAGGACCTGAAAGCCTAATCGGTCCGGATGTATCAATATAACTACCGATGAAGCGACACGGATAAACAAAATGCAGAAGACTCTCATTAATTTCCTGTTCATTACTCTGATAACGACATTTTTTCTGTTCTTTTCACACATCAGTCTGCTGGATGGTTCAACTTCAGCATTAGGGCTCGGCAGTTCAAACAATCTGTTCACCCTTGCAGTTGCTTCATGCATAATTGCTTTAGGATTCTGGAGTGTTGCGGCACGCAAGGAAATAACTCTAAATTCATCTTTCAAAATGCTGTCCCTGACTGCAGTTTTATTTACAGTGCCGGCAATATATCATTATGCAGTTCACGACAATCCTTCCCTCACACCTGCAATAGGAGCTCTCTTTTTCGGATTAACATTTTTTGCCTACTACCAGCTGTACAGAGTCGTTAATCTGAAAAAACTGCTCATTCTGCTAATTCCTGCCGGAGCGGCATTGGAGCTTCTGCTCATACATTTCAATTCTGATTTCAGCGAACATCTCTCCATTTCCGCAAATCACGTAACAGGGATCGTGTGGGGACTCACAGCTCTTATCTTTGTAGCCTCGTCAGATTATGAATCAGGAAAAATAAGAAAAATCAGCAATGTTGTATCAGCTGCTATAGCTGTAATGCTGGTTTTGGAATTATCAACGTGTTCCTCTGTTCTGACAATTTCAGCAGTATGTCTGACAACCCTCATTTCGGGGATAGCCATCTTAAAACAGGGACAGAAAACTGTTTTCGGGTTCAGCCTTTTAGTAATATCCATACTGTCAGTGGTTATAACATGCTCATCATGCATAAGCAGTACCACACATAACTTTACTGAATATTCAATGGATACCTATGCCCAGATAATCAGTCCGCATCTGGTTATCGGAACCGGATATGATACCGCAAACAGCACCATACTGCATTATCTGGTCAACAACGATCTTTTCCTCCCTTTCAAAACCGGCATAAGTACCGTATCAAAAGTTATTATAGGAGCCGGAGCAGTCGGATTTCTTGCCATATTCACGGCTCTGTTGTGGATCTACAGGAACTATTTTAAATTCTCTCCTAGAAACACTCACACCGTAAGTTCCTTCTGTGTCATCATGCCGTTACTGATCTTCGCCTTATACACCGATATATTTGAAGAATCCTACCTAATGGTTCTGTTACTTGTTTCATACTGCTGGTGTTATGACGTTGACTACGAAGACAGAACAGTCTTCTATCAGACAAAATCAAACTTCCTCGTTGGACAGCTTGCGTGGATTATTCCTTTACTGACAATAATTTTCTCTGCTACAGGAATAGCCTCATTACCGCTGATTAAGCAAGAAATCAATGACAAGGAATCTACTACCCCATACAGAACCCCCGCATACTTTAACCCGCTTGTAGGACAAATTGAATATGACGAGCTTACAACGATTAAAACAACCAAAACAATACATGATTCACACATTCTGGCACTTATTCCGGAAAGTATTGACAATCTCAGAGACAAGGAACAGTTCAGTATAAATCCGAAACTTTATGGTATATTGTCAAAGCTGGAAAAACTTTATTCCACAAATCCGAATCTGCCGGAAGAGCAGCGTAATGATTTGTCAAATCAGAGTGCCGTTCACGAAAAAATACAGCAATTTCTTGAAGCCAAATAAAAGAAGAGACCATGACTGAAAACAACGAATCAATCAAGGAACAGACCGGATACCACATCACTGATGTTACGGAAAGTGCAAACCTGCCCACCCCATTTGGAGTATTTAATATTATCGCCTTTAAGGACGAGCAGAATAAGGAACATGCCGCAGTTTACATGGGTGACATCTCCTCTGATGAACCGGTACTGGCCAGAATTCACTCAGAATGTCTGACCGGAGATACAATGTTCAGCCTTAAATGCGACTGCGGCTTCCAGCTTGAAGCTGCAATGAAGCAGATTGCAAAGGAAAAAAGAGGTGTTCTCCTGTACGTAAGACAGGAAGGCAGAGGCATAGGACTGTTTAATAAGATCAAGGCATATCACCTTCAGGATAAAGGCCTGGATACCGTTGATGCGAATCTGCATCTGGGTTTTCCGGCTGACGCAAGACACTATGAAATATGTGCTGAGATGTTCAACTATCTGAAAGTTAAATCAATTAAACTCATGACTAACAATCCACTTAAGGTTGCAGAAATGAAAAAATACAACATCAACGTGGTGGAACGTGTGGCTATTGAAGTTGGACGTAACAAGTATAACGAAAACTATCTGGACACCAAGGAAGACAGAATGGGACACCTGCTTACCCACGGCAACCACTGATAAAGAAAATGGAACTTTATATCAGTCATACCGGATTTTGAATTCATCCGTACGTAAGCGCAAATGGGCTTCGTCAATGTTTCCGTGAAAATCTCAAGTAACAGCAATGAAAAAAGCTCTCCGATTGGAGAGCTTTTAATTTATGGCCTATCCACAGGATGGGCTACGGGATCCAACTAACCTCTTCTGCCCGCAGATACAATAACAACCTTATCTTTACCGTTGTTACGCATGAATGTATACGGAGACATGGAGATGGTGGTGTGCTTACCGGCAGCTACTGAAGGATGCTTCAGGCGGAAGTTACCAAGAATTGACCAGTGCTCAACAAGATCCTTATACTCAGGCTTACTCAGATCACCCCAGTTCATGTCTGAACGTACAGACTGGTCGATATAACCGCCATCCTTCATCAGATCACGACCTGACTCATCACCGTAATAAATCTGAACCTGACCAGGAAGCATCATAAAGCTGTTAGCAGCACGCTTCTGAAGTGCAAAGTCCTTATAATCACCAAAGAAGAGTTTTGTATCGTGAGATGAAATATAAGACAGAGCATTAAACCCAGGATCACCGCTAATCATTCTGGCATACTTGGAGTAAGTATCATCAGCAGTCTTCATACACTGAGTGTAAGTCATTGATTCTTTCTGATAATCGAAATTGATAATACTTGAGAATCCGTTGTCATACCATAAATCTCTGGCCACACCGTGATCCCATACTTCACCAACCATAAAGAATGGTAAGTCATCAAGCTTCTTGGTAGGATTTTCAGCCTTCCATTCCTTTAATGCCTTAACAGCAGATTCATTCAGCTTCTTCCATGCAATTGGGTCCACATGCTTTACGGTATCACCTCTGAAACCGTCAACACCGAATTTTCTGACATAGTAAGTATGCCAGCTCACAAGATAATCCACAATCGTTGCATTAGGTAAATCTACTGCATTGGTATCCTTCTTGTGCTTTAAGAAATACGGAAGTGATACGGTCTTGGTGCTTTCAGTAAGGAAGTCAGGAAGACCGCCTACAGCCATGTCGGCATCACCGACACCAGGTTCAGGATATCCAGGTAAACCGGCTCTTACCCAATCAGGTCCCCACCACTTGTTCCAATCCTTAGACTTGGTATTTATGAAGGCGTTTACACTGCTCCAGGTACCGAACATACCTACAGGCTTAAAGTCTGAATAATCGTCAGGGAGCTGATCCTTCTTATTAACAAGTTCAGGAAGATTCAAATCCTGAAGGTCCTTAAGAGTTGGATGGCCGCCATGATTCATTACCACGTCAACAAGTACTCTTATTCCTCTCTTATGAGCTTCATCGATAAATTCCTGGAAATCGGCTTCAGAACCAAGGTTCTTGTCAATCTTGGTAAAGTCCATTGCCCAGTAACCGTGATAAGCGTAGAACGGGAATGACTGTTCAACACCGCCGCCAATGAAGCCGTGAGACTGTTCTACAATAGGAGTAACCCAGATGGCATTAATACCAAGCTTCTTAAGATAATCAAGCTTTTGAGTTATACCCTTGAAATCACCGCCATGCCATGTACCGATTTCATCCTCACCATCAAATTTTCTACCGTATGAATGGTCATTAGACTTATCTCCGTTATTAAAACGGTCGGTTAACATAAAGTAAACATTGGCATTATCCCAGCTGAATTCAGGTACCGGTATATCTTTAGCTTCTTCGAGAAGAAGAATACCTTCACTTGAAGCCGCAGGAGTCATTGTAACCTTTCCGTTCTTAACAACTGCAGTCTGGCCTGAATATGCATCCCTAACCTTAGTGCCGTTCTTCCATGCCTTAGAAACATTAGCAGTTACAGGGCCGCCATCCCACTTATCACAGTCGACAGCAGGAGGCTGACGCTTAACCTCAACCTTTCTTGTACCTCTTAAGATACTTAATGTAGGTGTGTCCTTAGTATAATTGAGAGTAAAATCGTAGGTGCTTGGAAGCAGAACCTTAAGTTCGAATTCGCCCTTGGCACAGTTTGACATTTGTGTTGCAGTACCAAAGGTAATCTTTGTATCAGCATCAGGGCCGAAGGTGGTACCACAGGTTAAACCTGCATCACCCAGCTTAATCTTATAGGTACCTTTCTCAAGTGCAACAGATGCCTTGTAAACATTATTCTTCTCATGAAGTTTAAATTCACTTGAAGAACCAGCATTTACACCGTCAACATAGATATATACGGGCTTATTATCAAGCTTACCGGTTAAAGTCGCCTGCTCCTTTACCTGTTTTGCAACAGGGCCCTGACCTACAGAATTGTCACTGTTACAGCCGTAAACTCCGACAGAAACTGCCAGAGCCAGAGTTGATAACAAAAATTTGTTCATAAATAATCCTTAGATACACCAGTCAGTATAGAAAAAGACAGTTAATAATTAGATAGAAAAGATTGTAAATGATTATATAGTATTAGTCTGTTTTATTAAATATAAACAGTGATTAATAACAAAAAACCACCCGAAGGTGGTTTTTTAAAGAAAAGGATTTAATTAGAGTCTGTACTTAACTTCAGGCTCGATTTCAGCCTCTGGCCAGTTCTCGATGCGCATACCGAGTGAAAGTCCTTCACGTGAAAGAACATCCTTAATTTCAGAAAGAGACTTCTTACCAAGATTTGGAGTTCTCAACAATTCAACTTCAGTGCGCTGTACAAGGTCACCAATGAGCTTAATACCTTCAGCCTTGAGACAGTTTGCAGAACGAACGGTAAGTTCAAGCTCTTCAACAGGCTTAAGAAGCTGAGGATTAATCTTAGGCTCATTATCTTCTTCAACAACAGGTTCACTGAATGAGCTGATGTTGATGAAAGCATCAAGCTGTTCATGGAAAATTGTAGCAGCATGCTTAAGAGAATCTTCAGGGGTAATGGTGCCGTCGGTTTCCAGACTGATTACCAGACTCTCAAGCTGTCTGCCTTCATTATTTTCGTATGGTTCAACCTTATATGCCACATTCTTAACAGGGCTGTATGTAGCATCAACAAGTAATCTTCCTTCACCGTGATCTCTGTGATCCTCGGTGTGGTTAGCTGAACGTAAATCTGCTCTGTCAAAACCTCTGCCTCTGTCCACATAAATTTCCATGATGAATGGTACTGAACGATGTGTAATGTGACAGATCTCAAGTTCAGGGTTCAAAATTCTGACACCAGTTGGACAATAGATGTCACCGGCAGTGATTGGACCAACATAATCACTCTTAAAAGAATGAGTATCTTCAGAAGAAATTTCAGGGTCATTCACATGTAAAGAAAGCACTGCTTCATTCATAGTGGTATTTTCGATCTCTACCGCAATCTTCTTAAGATTGAGAAGTAACACCAGAATGTCTTCCTGTAAGCCTTCCTTGGTAGTATATTCATGATCAACACCCTTGATTTTAACGGCATTGATAGCACAACCAGGCATAGATGATAATAATATTCTTCTTAAGGCGTTACCTAAAGTAAGACCGAAATTTTGTTCAAACGGTTCAAGTCTAATAATTGATTGAGTCTGAGAGATTTTTTCAATATTAGCCTGCTGCGGTCTAAAAGTATCAGTTGAGAAGTTCAAGTTTGATTCCTCATTTGACAGAATATACAATCTGTATAAAATTTAACAATTGCCAAAAGCAAAAAATGATCGTTTTATTATATACAGTGCATAATAAAAGTCAAGCTAAAAAAAGATAAAAAGACCCCGCTTTCACGAGGTCTATTTTATTACTTAAATAGTAATTTAAGCTTCTGCAGTTTCAGCAACTTCAGCAGGCTTCTGATCAACTAAGCTGATGTAAGCCATCTGAGTCATGTCACCTGGACGTAAACCACACTTTAAAATGCGGGTGTAACCACCGTTACGTTCGAGACAACGCTTACCAATGTCGTTGAAAAGCTTGGTAACGATATCTCTATCGCGGGTACGTGCAAACACTAAACGACGATTAGCAACACTGTCTACCTTAGCAATAGTGATAAGACGTTCAGCAACACGACGTAATTCCTTTGCCTTAGGTAAAGTAGTCTTAATAGTTTCTTCTCTGAATAAGGCTACAGCTAAAGCACGGAATAATGCAGCACGGCTGCTGCTATTGCGGTTCAACTGACGACCGCTCATACGATGACGCATGATATCTTCCTTATAAAATAAATGTTGTTATGACTTAGAACCTTGAGACAACTCAGCAGGAGGCCAGTTATCAAGACGCATACCTAAGGACAAGCCGCGCTGAGCAAGAACATCCTTAATTTCGGTAAGAGATTTTCTACCGAGGTTCGGAGTCTTTAAGAGCTCAACTTCAGTACGCTGAACCAAGTCACCAATATACTGTATACTTTCAGCCTTTAAGCAGTTAGCAGAACGAACTGTTAACTCGAGATCATCAACGGACTTAAGAAGTACCGGATCCGGAGCAGGAACATGAGTCTGCTCTACAGGGCTTACTGTCTTAACAGCATCTAAATCCACAAAAGAATATAGTTGTTCACGAAGGATACTTGCACCTAAATGAATAGCCTGTTCTGGATCTAACACACCGTTAGTTACAATATCAAGCACCAATTTATCCAATTCAGTTCTCTGTTCAACACGTGCTGAATCAACTTCATAAGATAAATATTTAACGGGACTGAAACTTGCGTCTAACATAATGTTGTTGTCTTCATCAAAGCCTGGCTTTCTGCCCTGCATATTAGCAGGTAAAAAACCTACGTTGCGCACAACCTTCATCTTCATCTGAATGTTAGATTTAGCATCCTTAAGGTGACAAAGTACGTGATCCTTATTAAAGATGGTTACCTTATCACTGAGGATATCGCCTGCGCAGACGGGACCGGCTCCAGACTTGGACAATTCTATATCGACTTCATTTTCTGCATCATCTAATATATTTACTGCTATGCCTTTAACGTTCAATAACAGTTCAAGAACATCTTCCTGAATATCTGACTTTGCACTATATTCATGCGCAACACCATCGATGATTACATCGGTAATTGCACAACCAGGAACAGACATTAATAGACAACGACGCAAAGCCTGACCCAATGTATTGCCAAAACCACGTTCCAGAGGTTCGAGAACTACGTTCGCATGGTTTGGAGCAATTGGTTCTATTGCAACCTGTCTTGGTTTTAAAAAGTCTTTTACAGAGCCCAAAATTATTCCCTCGTTTAGAGACTAAATTACTTAGAGTAAAGTTCGATGATAAGCTGTTCCTGAATATCAGCAGGTAAATCTGAACGTTCTGGAACGCGTACATACTTACCCTTCATGTTATCAGCGTCTACTTCTACCCAGCTGATTGGTTCGCTGGCCTTAGCTAAATCAAGAGCAACCTTGATACGTTCCTGATTCTTAGCCTTTTCACGGATAACAATTTCTGAACCTGCAGAAACCTGGAATGAAGGGATGTTTACAACCTTACCGTCAACCATGATAGCCTTGTGGCTAACAAGCTGTCTTGCTTCAGCTCTGGTAGAACCAAAACCCATTCTGTAAACTACGTTATCAAGACGGGATTCAAGAAGCTTAAGAAGGTTTTCACCGGTGTTACCGTTTAAGCGAGAAGCCTTCTTGTAGTAGTTTCTGAACTGACGTTCTAAAACACCGTAAATACGACGAACTTTCTGCTTTTCACGTAACTGAAGACCGTATTCAGAAGTACGAGGTCTGTTTTCCCAATGCTGACCAGGAAGCTTTCTTGATCTTTCGCCACGAGAAGCAAAAGCCTTAACACCTGACTTGAGGAAAAGGTCGGTACCTTCTCTACGGCTTAATTTAATAGATGGTCCAATATATCTTGCCATTTTAATACTCCATTATGCAAAGAAGGTACTACACACGACGCTTCTTCGGTGGACGACAGCCGTTGTGTGGAATTGGGGTTACGTCAGTGATATTGGTAATCTTATAACCAATAGCATTGAGAGCACGAATTGAAGATTCGCGACCAGGACCTGGGCCCTTTACGTTTACTTCAAGATTCTTAACGCCGTATTCCTTGGCTGCTTCACCAGCACGTTCAGCTGCTACCTGAGCAGCATATGGAGTGGACTTACGGGAACCACGGAAACCAGAACCACCAGAAGTAGCCCATGAAAGAGCATTACCCTGACGGTCAGTAATAGTAATAATTGTATTGTTAAAAGAAGCGTGAATATGAGCTACGCCATCTGCTACCTGCTTCTTTACGCGCTTACGAGCACGAGCATTAGTGCTGTGAGATGCTTTAACCATTATATTAACCTCGCTTACTTCTTAATTGCCTTGCGCGGACCCTTACGAGTACGAGCATTAGTCTTAGTACGCTGACCATTTACTGGTAAGCCCTTACGATGACGAAGACCACGGTAACAACCAAGATCCATAAGACGCTTAATGTTTAAAGTAATTTCACGACGAAGGTCACCTTCAACAGTGTACTTAGCAACCTGTTCACGAACTTTATCTAATACAGATTCATCTAAATCTTTAATTTTAACGTCTTCTCTGATCTGAGCATCAGCACAAATCTTCTTAGCGGTGGTAGCACCGATACCGTAGATGTACTGAAGTGCAATAACAGCATGCTTCTGATCAGGAACGTTAATACCAGCTATACGGGCCACTATAAACTCCTAATATGTAAGTTATAAAAAATAGCCTCCGCAAAGCCCGTTAGGATACGCGGGGGCCGACTAGTGCACAATAAAAAACTGCAGTCACAGATTATACATGACATGCAGTTTTTTTGCAAACAAATAATTGAGTAAAAAATATTAACCCTGACGCTGCTTATGCTTAGGATCGGTACAAATTACTCTAACAACACCACCACGCTTGATGATCTTGCAGTGACGGCAAATCTTTTTAACTGAAGCACCAACTTTCATGACATACTCCTGTTTGGACTAACGTCCATAATTTAACAAATTCGCTTTCTTTAGCACATCGCCATAAAGAACCTTTGCCTTATGACTCTGGTATTGTGCGATTAAATCCATTGTTACCACAACAATGATCAGCAATGAAGTACCACCGAAATAAAACTGAACGTTAAACCAGCTCATCAACATCTGAGGAACAAGACAAACAAAGCACATATAAAGGGCACCGGCAAGAGTTAATCTTGTCATTACCTTGTCGATGTGTTTAGCTGTCTGCTCACCAGGTCTGATACCGGAAATAAGAGCACCGCCCTTTCTCAGATTATCTGCAATCTCACGAGGATTAAACACCATCGCAGTATAGAAGAAGCAGAAGAACATGATCGCAACTGCATAAAGAATTTCATACAGCGGCTGACCAGGAGAAAGAAGCATAGATATTTCCTGGAATGTATTTACCAAGACTCCCTGCTCTGAATCACCAGAACCTAACCATGAAGCAATAGTCGCAGGGAACATAATGATGCTTGATGCGAAAATTGCAGGTATAACACCTGACATGTTAAGCTTTAACGGTAAATGACTTGCAGGCGGTTCATAAATACGGTTACCACTCTGTCTTTTCGCATAGTTAATAGGTATTCTACGCTGACCAAGTTCGACAAACACTACAAAGGTTGTTACAGCAACTACAACAGCAGCAATGATAATGATGCTGATTAACTGTAAATCACCTTGGCGTTGCTGCTCAAACGTAACACCAACAGCGCGAGGAAGACCGGCAACAATACCGGCAAAAATCAGTAATGAAATACCATTACCAATACCACGCTCAGTGATTTGTTCACCTAACCACATAAGGAACAGGGTTCCTGTAGTCAGGCTCAATGTCGCAACAACATAGAATTGAAAGCTAGGATTATCAACAAGACCAGGCATCATTCTTGGTAAACCGTAAGCGATACCTGATGCTTGAACCAATCCCAATAGCAAAGTTCCCCAACGGGTATACTTTGTCAATGTTCGTCTTCCGGATTCACCTTCTTTCTTTAATTCAGCCAATTGAGGTACCATGACCGACATCAGCTGAATTATGATTGAAGCTGAAATATAAGGCATAATGCCTAAGGCTAAAATGGACGCACGCTCTAATGCACCGCCGGAAAACATGTTAAACATTCCCATAACATTACCGCTCTGGGAATTAAACATTTCACGGAGTACATCAGCATTAACACCAGGAACAGGAACGTATGAACCAAAACGGAAAACTAACAATCCGATAATAACGAACCAAATTCTCTGCTTAAGTTCACTGGTTTCCTTCTGAACTTGACCTGGTTTTGCTACCATTTTTTAATCCTTATTCTTCTACCTTACCACCGGCAGCTTCGATAGCAGCCTTAGCGCCCTGAGTTACCTTAAGACCCTTAACTACTACAGCCTTGCTTAACTTAGCTTCCTTAGAAAGAATAATCTTAACATTTTCGAACTTGTGACCGATAATGTCAGCTTTCTTTAAGGATAAAAGATCAACTACATCGCCTTCAACCTTGTTTAATTCGTTGAGAGGAACTTCAGTAGTAACCTGAGCCAGTCTTGAGAAGAAACCGAACTTAGGTAAACGGATCTTAATTGGCATCTGACCGCCTTCAAATCCTGGTCTAGTACCGCCACTCTTACGAGCGCCAGCACCCTTAATACCACGACGACAGGTCTTACCAACACCAGAACCCATACCACGGCCAACTCTTACCTTAGGCTTCTTAGAACCTTCACCAGGCTTTAAAGAATCTAATGTTAATTTCTTTTCCATAATTATTCTTCCACCTTCACCATGTAATACACAGTAGCAACCATACCACGAATCTGTGGATTATCTGGAAGAGTTACAGTGTGACCAATATGACGAAGCTTAAGAGCACGTAAAGTAGCTACGTGATTAGGCTTACGACCAATAGCACTCTTAGTTTGGGTAACTTTAATAGTCTTCTCAGCCATTTTTTACTCCAAAATATCTTCAAGTGTTAAACCACGCTTAGCACATACAGCAGCTGGTGACTTCATTGAGTTTAAAGCTGCTACAGTTGCTCTTACAACGTTACCAGGGTTAGTTGAACCGTATGCCTTTGCAAGCACGTTCTTAACACCGGCAACTTCCAGTACAGCACGCATAGCACCACCAGCGATAATACCAGTACCTTCTGAAGCAGGCTTCATAAATACGGTAGAACCGGCATGGGTACCCTTAACTTCGTGGAATAAAGTACCGTTGTTGAGTTCAACCTTGTTTTCAGCGATATTAGCCTTAGCCTGGTCCATAGCCTTAGCAATAGCAGCTGGAACTTCAGATGCCTTGCCGTAACCGTAACCAACACGACCATTGCCATCGCCAACAACAGTTAAAGCAGTGAATGAGAAAATTCGACCACCCTTAACAACCTTTGCTACACGATTAACTGCAACTAATTTTTCCTGCAGTTCGTTAGTCTGAGATTCATTTCTAGCCATTCTCATTCACCTTAGAACTTAAGACCAGCTTCACGAGCGCCGTCAGCAAGAGCTGCTACACGACCATGATACTGGAAACCTGAACGATCGAAAGAAACAGTGGTAACATCCTTAGCAACTGCACGTTCACCAACAACTTTGCCGATTAACTTCGCAGCTTCAACATTACCAGTGTACTTAACCTGCTTAGCAAGCTCTTTTTCAAGAGTTGAAGCACATACAACTACGTTACCGTTGTTGTCAATTACCTGAGCGTAAATATGACGCGGAGTACGATAAACAACTAGGCGTGTAGCACCCAATTCATGCATCTTAGCACGAGCTTTCTTAGCTCTGCGAAGACGAGATAAATTCTTATCCATTGCTTATTCCTACTTCTTCTTAACTTCTTTAATATGTACAACTTCGTCTGCGTAACGAACGCCCTTACCCTTATAAGGTTCTGGCTTACGATAAGCACGAAGGTTTGCAGCAACCTGGCCAACAAGAGCCTTGTCAACGCCCTTAACAACAATTTCAGTCTGAGAAGGAGTTTCAATGGTGATTCCTTCTGGTACTTCATAGTTGATTGGGTGAGAATAACCTAATTCAAGGTTTAAAACTTTGCCCTTGGCCTGAGCACGATAACCTACACCGATTAAGGTGAGTTTACGTTCAAAGCCCTTCTCAACACCCTTTACCATGTTTGCAACATTAGCACGAGCGGTACCTGACTGTGCATTTGCTTCGAGAGAATCATCAACAGGAGCAAAAGTGATAGCACCATCATTAACTGCTACTTTTACTAAAGAATTAATCTTAGTACTTAATGAAGCAGACTTACCTTTAACGGTGATGTCGTTACCGTTAAGAGATACTTCAATACCTGCAGGGATAACTACAGGAGATTTAGCAACACGAGACATTGTTTACTCCTTAAGCTACGTAGCAAATAACTTCACCACCGATGCCCAGTTTACGAGCAGCACGGTCAGTCATAAGCCCTTTAGAGGTAGAAATTACAGCAATACCTAAACCATTCTGAATCTTTGGAAGATCTGAACAGCTCTTGTAGATACGAAGACCAGGACGTGAAACACGCTTGATCATTTCAACTACAGGCTTGCCTTGGAAATATTTAAGGCTGATTTCAAGAACTTTCTTTTCATCGCCAGAAACAGAAAAATCTGCAATATAGCCTTCTTTCTTAAGCAGATCAACAATTGCAACTTTCTGCTTTGAAGAAGGTAAACTAATCGTAACCTTACCGGAAGCCTGGCCGTTACGAATACGAGTCAATAAATCCGAAATTGGATCCTGCATACTCATAAGTCAATCTCCTAGAATTACCAGCTGGCCTTTTTAAGACCAGGAATTTCACCCTTCATCATGTGTTCACGAACCATGATACGGGACATACCAAACTTACGTAAATAGCCATGTGGACGACCAGTGATGCTGCAACGGTTACGCTGACGGATAACACTGGAATCACGTGGAAGTGACTGAAGCTTTAAAACAGCAGCCCACTTTTCTTCATCGCTTGCGGTAACGCTAGAGATAATAGCCTTAAGTTCCTGACGCTTTTGAAAATACTTCTTAGCAAGGAGTTCGCGCTTCTTTTCGCGCATTAACATTGATGTTTTAGCCATAACTAATAATCCTTACTTACGGAATGGGAAATTAAAAGCAGTTAAGAGTGCTCTTGCTTCGTCATCAGTCTTAGCAGAAGTAGTGATGGTGATATCCATACCACGAATTGCGTCAACCTTATCGAAATCAATTTCAGGGAAAATGATCTGTTCACGAACACCCATTGAGTAATTACCACGACCGTCGAAAGACTTGGCATTAACACCACGGAAGTCACGGATACGAGGCATAGCGATGGAAATTAATCTTTCAAGGAATTCCCACATACGTTCGCCACGTAAAGTAACCTTACAACCGATCGGATAGCCTTCACGAATCTTAAAGCCCGCTACAGATTTGCGAACCTTGGTGATTAAAGGCTTCTGACCAGAAATAGCGGTTAAATCCTTAACAGCATTTTCTAAAACCTTCTTATCGTCCACGGCTTCACCGACACCCATGTTGAGGGTTATCTTTTCAATCCTAGGGACTTGCATGACAGTCTTGTAACCAAACTGTTCAGTTAAAGTCTTGATCACTTCTTGTCTATAAATATCATGCAGTTTCGCCATTGTAAACTCCAATTATTTAACAAGTTCATTATTAGACTTAAAGAATCTAACTTTCTTAGAATCCTCAAATCTGAAACCAACGCGATCTGCCTTCTGAGTAGAAGGATTATAAATCGCAACATTAGATACATCGATAGGTGCTTCTTTAGTAACAATACCACCTTCGATACCATAAGCTGGGTTAGGCTTGATGTGTCTCTTAACGAGGTTAACACCTTCAACAACAACCTTATGTTCAGCAGTTAATACCTTAACTACCTTACCGGTCTTCTTCTTGTCCTTACCAGCGATAACAATTACTTCGTCATTCAGACGGATTTTGCTTGCCATATTTCGACCCTCTATTAAAGAACTTCAGGTGCCAGTGAAACGATCTTCATGAAACGTTCAGTACGTAATTCACGAGTTACTGGTCCAAAAATACGAGTTCCAATCGGCTGATACTGACCGTTAAGGAGAACAGCCGCATTGCGGTCAAAACGAATGACAGAACCATCCTGACGGCGAACGCCTTTCTTAGTGCGAACAACAACTGCGTTAACTACGTCACCCTTCTTTACCTTTCCGCGAGGAATTGCTTCCTTAACAGAAACCTTGATAACGTCACCAACACTGGCGTAACGACGATGTGAACCACCAAGAACCTTAATACACATTACACTACGAGCGCCTGAGTTATCAGCGACATCTAGCATACTCTGCATCTGGATCATGATTATGCTCCGTTATAATAATAAAAATAAAAACAAAATTACATCTCAATACAATGAAATGGTGCGTTATAGTAACATAAAAATTAAAAAAGATTAAGGATTTTTTTGATCTAAATTCAATTATTTCTTAAATTGAATTTAATGAAGCAATATTTCGGAGATACAGGCCGATCAGTCAGTCCGGAGATATCTGAAGAGGACATAAAAAAAGGGAAGCAAGCTTCCCTTTTGACATAACTAAAAGTTAATATTAGTTGTTTTCAACAACGCGAACTAAAGTCCAAGAGATGGTCTTGGAAATAGGACGACATTCCTTGATTTCAACGATATCGCCTTCTTTAGCTACATTGTTTTCATCCTGAACATGAAGCTTGGTAGTACGCTTAACGATCTTACCATAAATAGGGTGCTTAACTTTACGTTCAATAGCAACTACAATGGCTTTATCCATCTTGTCGCTAACAACACGACCCTGCTTTAAACGAGAAATTTCGCTCATTACTCACCATCCTTCTTTGAAGATAACTGTGCTAACACAAACTTAACACGAGCGATGTCACGACGAGTCTTCTTTAAAACTGAAACGTCCTTAAGAGAACCGGTCTTTAACATAAGCTTCTGGTTAAACTGCTGACGCAATAAGTTGGCTAACTCAGTATTGAGTTCTTCAACACTCTTATTATTAAGTTCACTTACAAACATTATAATACCGCCTTAGTTACAAAAGTGGTCTGAACAGAGAGCTTAGCAGCAGCAAGTTCGAATGCATGACGGGCTAAATCTTCAGGAATTCCACCGAGTTCGAATAAAATCTTACCTGGCTGAATTGGACATACCCAGTATTCTACACTACCCTTACCTTTACCCATACGAACACCGAGAGCCTTTTCAGTAATTGGCTTATCAGGGAATACACGGATAAAGATCTGACCCTTACGCTGAATAGCACGAGTGAATGCTCTACGAGCAGCTTCGATTTCACGTGCAGTAATCTGACCACGGGTTACGGCCTTAAGACCAAAATCGCCGAATGCAACGGTACCACCTGCATAGGCAAGACCGCGGTTACGACTCTTCTGAGTCTTACGGTATTTAGTACGCTTTGGTTGTAACATAATCGATCTCCTTACTTAGCAGCCTGATTTCTAGCGTTAGGACGCTTGTTGAAATTCTTTGAAGGCTTCTTTTCTGGCTGAGCTTCAGCTTCAAGCGGTAAACCGCCTAAAATTTCACCCTTGAAAATCCATACCTTAACACCGATAACACCGTAGGTGGTATTAGCTTCAGATACAGAATAATCAATATCAGCACGAAGAGTGTGTAATGGTACACGACCTTCACGTAACCATTCAGAACGAGCGATTTCTGCGCCGCCTAAACGACCGCTGGTTTCAATCTTGATACCCTTGGCACCAGCCTTCATAGCAAGCTGGATAGCCTTCTTCATAGCCTTACGGAACATAACACGATGTTCGAGCTGTGAAGCGATATTATCAGCAACAAGCTTAGCGTCTAATTCAGGGGTTCTTACTTCCATTACCTTAACAGAAGCGCCAACACCTGCAATCTTGCTAACCTGAGCGCGGATCTTTTCAAGATTTGCACCCTTTTCACCATATACAGCCTTTGGCTTACTGGTGTAGATGGTTACAGCGATGCTCTTTGCCGGTCTGTCGATAACGATACGTGATACAGAAGCGTTCTTTAATTCCTTAGAAATGTAATCACGAACCTGATAATCACAGAAGAGATTATCTGCGAAATCAGCAGTGCTTGCATACCAAGTAGAATTGAACTGCTTAGTAATACCTAAACGAATACCATTTGGATTAACTTTCTGGCCCATTCCTTACTCCTTACGCCTTAGCTGCCACAACAACGGTGATGTGGGAGGTACGCTTGGTGATACGGTCAGCACGACCTTTAGCACGAGCGCGGATACGCTTGAGTGAAGGACCTTCGTCAACCATAATCTGTGAAACATACAATGAATCAACATCTAAACCAACGTTGTGTTCAGCGTTAGCAATAGCTGATTTCAAAACCTTTAAAATGATAGCTGCGGACTTTCTTGGGCTAAACTGTAAAGTATAAACAGCCTGAGCCGCAGGTAAACCGCGTACTTGGTTAGCTACTAAACGTGCTTTCTGAGCTGAAGTACGGGCATTCTTATGTATAGCGATAGCTTCCATTTAATAACTCCTTACTTACCTGCTTTATCAGCAGCGTGACCTTTGAAAGTACGAGTTGGGGCAAATTCACCCAACTTGTGACCAACCATTTCGTCAGAAACATATACAGGTACATGCTGACGACCATTATGGACAGCGATGGTCATCCCAATCATTGAAGGGATAATTATTGAACGACGAGACCAAGTCTTGATTGGCTTCTTATCATTGCTTTCCACCGCTTTCTCTACCTTCTGCAGCAAGTGTTGGTCAATAAAAGGACCTTTCTTGAGCGAACGTGGCATGGTAATACCTCTTATCTAAAATTACTTATCACGACGACGAACGATGTACTTATCAGTACGCTTATTCTTGCGGGTCTTATAGCCCTTACATAAGGTACCCCAAGGAGATCTTGGCTGAATACCCTTGTTACGGCCTTCACCACCACCATGTGGATGGTCGATTGGGTTCATAGACATACCGCGAACAGTAGGACGAACGCCTAACCAACGCTTAGCACCGGCCTTACCTAACTGACGAAGCATGTGTTCTGAATTACCTACTTCACCGATGGTAGCACGACCGTCTGCTAATACGCGACGCATTTCACCAGAACGCATACGTAAGGTTACATAGTCACCTTCACGAGCGAGGATCTGGCAGAAAGCACCGGCTGAACGTGCAAACTGAGCACCCTTACCAGGATAAAGTTCAACTGAGTGAACGTTAGTACCAACTGGAATGTTGCGTAATGGAAGAGTATTACCAACCTTGATAGATGCATGAACACCTGATTCAACAACATCACCAGCCTTTAAGCCCTTAGGAGCTAAAATGTAGCTGCGAACACCGTCTGCATAGCAGATGAGTGCAATGTGTGAACTGCGGTTTGGATCGTATTCAATACGTTCAACCTTAGCAGGGATACCATCCTTAACGCGCTTGAAATCGATAATACGATAACGCTGCTTATGACCACCACCGATATGACGGGTAGTAATACGACCGTAGTTGTTACGACCGCCGGTCTTACGCTTTTCTTCAACTAAACCAGCAAATGGAGCGCCCTTGTAAAGGTCAGGAGTCACAATCTTAACAACGTGACGGCGACCTGGAGATGTTGGTTTGCAATTTACAATTGCCATTTTATCTTACTCCTATTCAGCCTGACTACCTAAAAAATCGACAGTCTGACCAGGCATTAAGGTTACATAAGCCTTCTTCCAGTCCTGACGACGACCTAAACGCTGACCAGTGCGCTTTACCTTACCCTGGTAGTTAATAGTGTTAACAGCCTTAACCTTCACACCCAGAACTTTTTCAAAAGCCTGTTTGATTTCTGGCTTAGTGGCATCACTTACAACAGCAACAGTTACAACATTGTTGTTCTGTGCAATAGTATTGGTCTTTTCAGTTACCAATGGGCTCTTAATGATATTATAAAGACGAGAACTAATCATTATGCTAATAACTCCTCAATCTTCTTAACTGCAGCAGAAGTTACTAATACCTTGTCGTGAGAGATAAGGCTTACTGGGTTGAAACCAGCACCCTGTACGCTGCAAACGTCTACCTTGTAGAGGTTACGAGCAGACAGAGCTAACTTTTCTTCAAAATCTGGAGTTACGATTAATACATCCTTGAGAGATAATTCGTTAAGCTTGCTAACGAGAGCCTTGGTCTTGATTTCTTCAACAGCGAAATCTTCAACTACAACTAAACGATCCTGACGAACTAATTCACTGAGGATGCTGCGAATAGCAACACGGTACATCTTGCGATTTACCTTCTGTTCCCAGTTCTGTGGCTGTGCTGCAAAAACCTTAGCACCGCCTCTCCATAATGGAGAACGGATTGAACCAGCACGTGCTCTACCAGTACCCTTCTGACGGAATGGCTTCTTACCGCCGCCTGATACTTCTGAGCGGGTTAACTGAGCCTTTGAACCCTGACGGGCAAAGTTCATGTAAGCTACTACAACCTGATGAACAAGCGCTTCGTTGTATTCACGACCGAAGGTTGTTTCAGAAACCTGAAGTGGGCTTGAGCCTACCATCTTTAATTCCATGATTATCCCCTCGCTTACGCTTTAACACTTGGCTTAACAACAACAGTACCGTTGATAGCACCTGGAACAGCACCCTTAACTAAAAGAGCATTACGTTCAGCATCAACACGTACAACCTCAAGAGCCTGAACGGTAACCTTAACATTACCTAAGTGACCGCACATACGCTTGCCCTTGAATACACGACCAGGAGTCTGATTCTGACCGGTTGAACCAGGAACACGGTGAGAACGTGAATTACCGTGAGTCATATCCTGAGTACGGAAATTCCAGCGCTTAACTGAACCTGCGAAACCTTTACCCTTAGAGGTACCGGTTACGTCAACCTTCTTAACTTCGTTGAATAATTCAACCTTAACTTCTGAACCTACAGAATAGTTAGCAATATCAGCGTCGTCGATACGGAATTCCCATAAACCGCGACCGGCTTCAACACCAGCCTTGGCAAAATGACCGGCTTCAGGCTTAGTCAGACGGCTAGCCTTCTTAGAACCGGTGGTTACCTGAATAGCAGTATAGCCATCGGTATCCTTGGTTTTGATCTGAGTTACGCGATTTGCTTCAACTTCAATAACAGTCACAGGAATTGACTTACCATCTTGTTCGAAGATGCGGGTCATACCAACCTTGCGACCAATTACGCCAATTGACATTATTTATCCCCTCATTAACCCAAGCTAATCTGAACATCAACACCTGCAGCCAAGTCAAGACGCATTAAAGCATCAACAGTCTTGTCAGTGTGTTCAACGATATCCACAAGACGCTTGTGGGTGCGAATTTCGTACTGATCACGCGCATCTTTGTTTACGTGTGGAGAAATCAGTACAGTAAAACGTTCCTTACGAGTAGGAAGTGGAATTGGACCACGCACCTGTGCACCAGAACGCTTTGCAGTTTCAACAATTTCCGCAGTTGACTTGTCGATTAATCTATGATCGAAAGCCTTTAAGCGAATACGAATTCTTTGGTTTGGCATATTACCAGAGCTCCAAATGGAAAAAGAACAAAAAAGACAAATCCGCCGTCTCGCCACGTTTTTCATCACAGGCAAGAGGAGATAGTCCAAACTAAATAAATCCCTAAAAATCTTAGGGTGTAAATGCTTAAGAGCATTGCTCGTAAAAGAGCTATGTAATTATAGTTAATTTATACATAAATGCAAGAAAAATGTGATCTTTTTTGCTTTTCGTAAAATAAACCCCGAATGAAACCATCCGGGGTTTATGAATTTATGTAAGAAGCTTCCTGTCTGCCTTTATCTTCCGGCAAGTTCACCCTTCATGTAATCAACTGCGGATCTAATCTGATCAAGAGAAACACCGCCCTTTGCACAGCGCTTCTTAAGAATTGATTCAATGGTAAGAATAGGATAAACGTCGTCGGAGATTCTTTCATTAAACTGCTGGAATTCAGCAACTGAAAGATCTTCCAGAGGCTTTCCCTGCTTGATTGCATAGACAACAGCCTCACCTACGATATGGTGAGCTTCGCGGAACGGAATTCCCTTGGATACAAGATAGTCCGCCAGCTCAGTAGCATTAGAATATCCGCCCTTTGCAGCAGCAAGGGTTCTTTCCTTATTAACCTTAATATCCTCAAATACCAGACATGCCATGTCGAGACAGTCATGCCATGTGTCGAGAGCATCAAAGAGACCTTCCTTATCTTCCTGCATATCCTTGTTGTATGCCAGTGGAAGTCCTTTAAGGGTTGTCAGCATTCCCATCAATGAACCGATTACGCGACCGCTCTTGCCTCTGATAAGTTCGCATGCGTCAGGGTTCTTTTTCTGAGGCATGAGGGATGAACCGCTTGTCACTCTGTCGGACAGTTCAAGGAAACCAGACTCTCCGCTGTTGTAGAAAATGATATCCTCAGCCATTCTTGCCAGATGAACCATGGAGATGGATGAACAGCTAAGAAGCTCAAGTACATGGTCTCTGTCTGATACGCTGTCAAGGCTGTTACGGGTGGCTCTGGTAAATCCAAGATCTTTTGCAAGAGCTTCACGATCTATCGGGTAAGCGGTACCGGCAAGAGCCGCACTCCCAAGTGGGCAGGTATTCAGAAGTTCGAGACAGTTTTTAAGTCTTCTGTAGTCTCTGTCGAACATTTCAACATAAGCCATTGCCCAGTGGCCAAATGTTACAGGCTGAGCTCTCTGAAGATGCGTATACCCCGGAATAACGGTGTCAACATTCTTGTCCGCAAAATCAACAAGTGTTTTTTCAAGTCCGGTAATAGAGTTCAGAAGTATCGCTACCTGAGCTCTGCACCACAACTTAAGATCGGTAGCCACCTGGTCATTTCTGCTGCGACCGGTATGCAGTTTCTTACCAAGGTCACCAACCTTTTCAATCAGACGTGCTTCAACGTATGAGTGAATGTCTTCATACCCTGCATGGGCAATGGAATGAGGATCCTTTTCAACATCTGCCAGAAGTTCGTTCAACGCCTTAAGCAGTCTGTCCAGTTCTTCAGATGAAATAATTCCAACTGAAGCAATGGCTTTAGCCCAACCGATAGAACCTTCAATATCTTCCTTTGCCATACGGTAATCGAAGATTAAAGAATCATTAAAAGATTTAAATCTAGCATCCGCTTCCTGTGTAAAGCGACCACCCCAAAGAGCCATAATTATCTACCTCACTTAATTTTTCAGCCATTATATATTATTTAAGCGTCATTTCACAAAATAAAACAGCATATTTACACGGTCCTGCGAATTATCGCCTTTACCTGAAATCCGTATTAAACGCAAAAGAGGTGCATCCGTTATGAATACACCTCTTTAATCTATTTGCCGGTAATCAGCTGTTTTTCAAACAGATGACAGCTTAATTACTTCTTGTTAGCTGCATTGATTGCACGAATGCGGGCAGGTAATGAATAGAGCTTAATAAAGCCTTCTGCATCAGCCTGGTTATACACTTCGTCTTCACCGAAGGTACAGAAATCAACGTTGAAGAGACTGTGATCTGATTTCTTCTGGATTGCAGTTACAGAACCCTTATAAAGCTTAAGAACTACTTCACCGCTGCAAACTTCGGCGATGTTGTTAGCTGAAGCAAGAATAGCATCACAGAGCGGAGTAAACCAACGGCCATCGTATACGAGCTGTGCAAAATCTTCGCTGAGCTTGTTCTTGAATGATCTTAAGGTCTTGTCGAGAACGAGTTCATCGATAGCACGCAGAGCTGCGAGCATAACTGTTCCGCCTGGGGTTTCATAGCAACCGCGTGACTTCATGCCAACCAGTCTGTTTTCGGTAATGTCAACACGACCTACACCGTGACGGGCAGCGATATCATTAAGGGTTGCGAGGCAGTTATATGCTGACATTTCCTTACCGTTAACAGCAACGATTTCGCCCTTTTCAATCTTAACTGATACTTCTTCAGGAGTATTAGGAGCATCTTCAGGCTTGGTAGTCCAGGTCCATACGGCATCGGTAGCCTTGTTCCAGGTATCTTCCAGTTCACCGCCTTCGGTAGAGATGTGCCATGCGTTTGCATCACGGCTGTAAATCTTCTTTAAGGTAGCCTTGCAAGGGATGTTGCGAACGCTTAAGTAGTTTAAGAGTTCTTCACGTGAACGCATCTTCCAGATACGCCATGGAGCAATAACCTTGAGCTGAGGAGCGAGAGCTGCAACGGCACTTTCAAAGCGAACCTGGTCATTACCCTTACCGGTACAACCGTGAGCAATAGCATCAGCACCTTCTGCAAGAGCTACTTCAACAAGAGCCTTTGCGATTACAGGACGAGCCATTGAAGTACCTAAAAGGTAGGTACCTTCATAAACGGCACCGGTCTTTAAGGTTGGATATACGTAATCTTTTACGAATTCTTCCTTTAAGTCCTTAACAATGCACTTTGATGCGCCTGAAGCCTTAGCCTTGTCTTCAACACCTTCAAGATCGTCGGCACCCTGACCAACATCGGCAACAAAGCAAATAACTTCACAATTATCGTAGTTTTCCTTTAACCAAGGTACGATAGCAGAGGTGTCAAGACCACCTGAATAGGCTAAAACTACTTTTTTAACAGCCATTTTATTTCTACTCCTGATTTAATAAAGTACTTAAAACTGCCATATGAGCGTGCATACGATTTTCACCCTCATCATAAATAAGCGAGCTTGGGCCATCCATAACTTCGGATGTAATTTCATATTCTCTGTGAGCAGGCTGGCAATGTAAAACATGTTTAATACCGGTCTTATCCAGCAGCTGCTGATTAATCTGGTAAGGCATGAATCTGGCCTTTACCTTATCCAGAGGAGTATCATCTCCCATTGAAACCCAAGTATCGGTATATGCTACATCAAAACCGACAATATCTTCAACACTGTCAGTAACCTTCAGCTTTGCACCGGTATGTTTTGCCACCTCACAGGCTGCTTCGTAAACCTGAACGTCAGGCCCACTGCCCTTAGGACATACACAGGTAACATCAGTACCAAGCTTGGCACCGGCAATAAGCAGTGAATTGGTAACATTGTTACCGTCGCCGAGGTATGCAAGTTTAACCTTGGAAAGATCACTGTAATGTTCTCTTATTGTTTGGAAATCCGCAAAGGCCTGGCACGGATGGTATAAATCACAGAGAGCGTTGACAACTGGAACGCTGCCATACTTCACAAGTTCCTGAAGAGTACTGTGCAGGAAAACACGGGCAACAATACCGTTAACCCAACGGGACATGTTACAGGCGTAATCCTTTACAGATTCTCTGTGGCCGAATTCGCCGTTCTTCTGATCAAGATAAATACTGTGACCGCCCAATCTGTACATACCGGCTTCAAAAGTAACCCTGGTACGGAGGGATGGTTTTTCAAACAGTGTAACCACAGTCTTGCCTGCAAGATTTGATGAATACTTGGCAGGATTTTCCTTCATATCCTTTGCCAATTCAAGAATCTGAAGGTATTCATCAGAACTGAACTCGAATCCAGTTAATAAATGACGCATAATATCTCCTAAATGTTATTCCGGGAGCACTCTGGTACCGATGGCTTCACCGCTTAACAATGCGTTAATCTTATCAGGATAACGCCAGCTTGCAACGCTTAAAGGCTTGTTTAATGCCTTAGCGGCCTTAAGAGCGGCCTTAACCTTTACTTCCATGCCGCCGGTAATCGTACCGTCAGCAATCAGGTCAGCCGCATGCTTTTCAGTCATGGTGGTAATCAGATTACCGTTCTTGTCAAGAATACCGTCCACATCGGACAGAAGTGCCAAATCAGCCTTTAATGAGATTGCCAGGGCTACAGCCGCCTGATCAGCGTTGACATTCATGAGCTTACCGTCATCGGTAATGCCTATGGAACTGATTGTAGGCATATACCCTGCTTCCAGCAGAACTTCCAGAAGCTTAGGTGAACCTACGGTAGCGCTGCCGACAGCACCTAATTCATCATTAAGCTGAGTTACCTTGGTGATTGAACCGTCTGTTAAACAAAGACCTACGGCATCAACACCCATTGACTTAGCTTTGGCAAGCATCAGCTTGTTCGCAGTACCTGCCAAAGCACCTGTAATATATGGAATCTGGTCAAATGGAGTCACGCGAAGACCATTCTTCTTTTCTGACTTCATGCCAAGTCCCTTGAGTAAATCATCAACAAGACAGCCACCGCCGTGTACAAGAACGATTGGTCTCCTGTGATCCTTTAAATATGAGGTCAGACCTTCATATAAAGCTGTTAAAGCCTCATCATTCTCAATCAACGCACCGCCGAGTTTGATAATTAAAACATTATCCAGCATAGTCACCCCCGAATTATAATAAACCAGCAGTAGGTTCAAAACCAAAACGGATATTTATGCACTGCATTGTATGAGCTGCGGCACCTTTCTGTAAGTTGTCAATTGCTGAACATACAACAAGAGTGTTGCCCTCTCTCTGATAGTGGATATCACAGAATGGAGTAAATTCCACATCTTTAACGGCAGGCCAGTGGTCAACTATACGTACAATGTTCTGACCGGCATACTTTTCCTTATATGCCTTTTCAATCATTTCATCAGTAACACCGTCTTTAAGCTGAACGTAAATGGTAGCCAGAATACCTCTCTTGAAATTACCGAGATGAGGCTGGAATAAAACCTTCTGGCCAAGATGATGACTGATTTCAGGGCGATGTCTGTGCTTGAATACGCCGTATGCATTTAAACTTACTTCACAGAAGCTGTTTGTTAATGAAGCCTTTCTGCCTGAACCGGTAACACCTGATACCGCGTTGATGATAGGCATGGTACCTTCGGCAATAAGGTTGTTAACAGCAAGAGGCTTAAGGGCAGACAGAGAAGCAGTAGGATAGCATCCGGCAACCGCAACAAGATCGGTCTTCTCAATTTCTTCCGCATTCCATTCGGCGAGACCGTAAACAGCCTGTTCAAGATACTTAAGGTTCTCATGTTCAAAACCATAGTATTCAGGGTAGAAAGCAGGATCGTTCACACGATAAGCGCCAGAGAGGTCAAAAACCTTACAACCTGCGTCAACAAGTTCAGGAGCAAGCCTCATGCTGACAACATGAGCGGTTGCAAGACACACGATATCGCACTTCTTAACATCATTCAGCGCTTCTTCAGTAAGAGGCTGAAGAGGTAAATCAACGTATGAGCGAAGACGTGGATACAGACTGCTTAATAACTTACCGGCATCAGCGCTGCCTTCTGAAACATATAAACCGCCAATCTGAAGATTCGGGTGTTTGGCAACAATTAAAGACAAGTCAGCACCTGCGTAGCCGCTGGCACCAATAATAGCTACATTAAGCATTCTGTTAAATTCCTTAATCTAATATAAAAATTCATTATCTTCTTTCAGATAATAAAATTATTTTTCCGATAACGCGATGTCAGACATCTTATCACATCTTTGCTGAAATTTTATTCTGCATGTATTTTACACAATAAAATAATCCGCAGGTCATATTATTACATATTTATGCAGTTTCTGTGCATAAATATTTAAAAATATCTTTAATTTTGACCAAAACAGCGGTTTATAGGCTTAACTGAGGGTCATTGTTCCGGAATTTCGGACCAAACAACTGATAAAAAAACAGAAACACCGTCTGATACAGCAGCAGAATACAGAATATTCTCCCGGAGCCGTATCGGACGGTGTTTACGGACAACTGCCCCAAAAGGCACTTGGCAGTATCAGAGACAGTAGTGACTCACGATTCTGTAAAGAACAGTGTCGGCTGGTTCTATTTCATCCATGTCAAGATATTCATCAGGCTGATGTGCCATATCAATGCTACCGGGACCGAGAACGACGGTTTCACTCAGTTCCTGATAGTATGTGGCTTCCGTGGCATAGTTTACGGCTATGGCTTTTCTGCCGGTTGCCTCCTCAAGGAATTTTACCGTCGAATCCGAAATCTTTCCGCCGAACGGTTCAGTCGGTTCATACGGAATATACAGTTCAACATTTTCGGGATATTTATTCAGTACCGGAGCCAAAATTTCCCTGGTTAACGCCATCATCTCCTCAACTCCGTGCCCCGGAATAGGTCTGATGTCAAACAGTATATCACAGCTCTCGCAAATTCTGTTCGGTGCATCACCGCCGACAATCTTCCCAATGTTACTGGTAGGGTAAGGAATCTGAAACAGCTCCTCCCGGTATCTCTTTTTAAGTTCTGACTCAAGATCAAGAAGACATCCGACAACCTCATGCATTATCTTTATGGCATTTATGCCTGCATCCGGATTAGAGCTGTGGCCTCCTTTTCCTATGACCCTGACCCCCTGAACCACATGCCCCTTGTGCATAATTACCGGAACCATGGATGTTGGTTCACCTATAATCATAAGATCAGGCTTATCACAAAACTGGTCCCTCAATGATATTGCTCCACCCATGTTTGTTTCCTCATCACCGGTGGCAATAACATAAAGAGGCTTTTTCAGAGCAGAAAGATCAATACGTTCAATAATGTTATACACAAAGGCAAAAAAACCTTTCATGTCTATTACGCCAAGCCCATATAACCTGTTGTCCCTTTCAGTAAGCTCAAAAGGATTACTTGACCACTTTGCCATGTCACACGGAACCGTATCAGTATGACCGCAAAGGGCCACGCCTCCATCACCTTCCCCGATTTTTGCAATAAGATTAAACTTATTTCTGGCATTCCTGACAGAAAGCTTTTTCGTTATAAATCCTTTACCGGTAAGATATGAATTCAGAAAATCGATTACCTCTTCATTAGAAACATCCTGCTCCGGGATCTCGGAGCTGACGGAATTAATTGAAATCAGCTTTCTATAAAAATCAATAAATCCTTTTTTCATATCCATTCCCTTTCCTTTATGTAATCTGTCAGATGTACAGCCACCATCAATCCGAGTGGCCGTGGAACATTCATTAAATATATTTTGTTTTCATAATTATTACAACAAAAAAAGGACCCACTTTCGTGAGTCCTTAAAAGGTATTAGCTAATTTAAATTTTTACTGTTACTTGCCTGTACGGTCAACTTCCAGAAGGATTAAGCTGCCGGTGCCTGACAGAGTTACAGAGCCACCGCTAACTGTTCCGGTTGCACCGCTGTAGCCATCCATAACCTTGGTACCGTCTTCGAAACAGCTTCCAACGTTAACTGTTGAAGCGTTGCCCAGATGAATTACAACAGAATTGTTAATTCCCTTTGCATCGTCAACGTAGTGACGGCAGTATGAACCATCGCTGGTCATTGTCTGCTTACCGGCACCTACAGCTACGTTACGGAACCTGAACTGACCTACCTTCTGCCAGTGAGCAAGAGTTTCGTTTGATGAGAAACTGGTGCTTAAGGTATCAACATTCTTAGCCCATTCAGCCTGATTGCCGATATCACTAGGGAAGTTCATGTCAGAACGGGTGCCGTGTTCAGCATCGTTACCTGAACCGCCGTTATCGTTAGGACGACCGGTTTCATCTCCGTAGTATACCTGAACGCCGCCAGGTAACAGTTCAAGCATGGTACCCAGATTCTTCATGTCGCCAGGACGGCATAATGAAGTGTCATGAGAAGAAACGTATGATAAGGCATTAAGCTTTGGTGAGCCTGAACCTACCCCATACATTTGAGCATAACTATTCCAGTTTTCAGTTGAAGGAACGGAACATGTGCCGTTTGACTGACCGTTGAAGGCGAAGTTAATCATGGAATCAAAACCGCCGCTTGATCCATATCCACCGCCGTCAGACGGATCTGTTTTGTGACCCCAGTGTTCACCGGTCATCCAGAAGTCGTCAGTCCATGCGGCGGCAGGATCGTCACCGTTAGCATTGTTCTTTCTCCACTTCTGAAGTGCTTCCTGTGAATATTCCTTCAGCAGCTTCCAGGTGGACTTAGTTACGTGCTTAGCGGTATCACAACGGAAACCGTCAATACCGAACTCTTCAACCCAAGATGCCAGCCAGTGAGCCTGGAACTCTGCAACAGACATAGATCCTGAGCGATACTGCTTGGCTGCCTGAATATCATGTGCATTATCAGGGGTAGACCACTTGTTGCTTAAGAAAGTAGGTACTGATACTGATGAACCGTGAGTATTGGAGTTCTTGAAGTCAGGAAGGTATGACACGCATGCATCAAGTCCGTCACCTGCCCCGCACTGATCTCCGTATCCGCCAAAGATGAGCCAGTTTGAACCCCACCATGAATCCCATGCGGAATTTTTGCTTTCTTCAATAGGCTTGCCGTGATAGTTTTCACCTGAACCAGGAATCCACTCCTCACATAATCCCTTGCCGTCTTTACGAACTCCGAATCCAAAGTCGCACATATCCTTAAGGGTTGCATAACCTGAATGGTTCATTACGACATCGAGAACAACACGGATTCCACGCTTATGAGCCTCAGTTACAAATTCTCTGAAATCATCAACCGTACCCATATTGGCATCCAATGAGGTAAAGTCAAGAGCATAGTAACCATGATATGCATAGTGAGCAAATGCACCGCTTGAACCACCTCCGGTCCAGCCGTGAGACTGTTCGTACGGAGCTGTAATCCAGATTGCATTCATACCGAGAGACTTAATGTAATCAAGTCTCTTGGTCATACCCTTGATATCACCGCCATGGAAAGTAGCCGTAGCATGACCTGAAGGATCCTTCTTCGGTCTGCCGTAGCTGCCGTCGTTGCTGCTGTCACCATTTTCAAAACGGTCAGTCATAACGAAGTACACCAGGGCATTATTCCAGGAGAATTCTCCCTCAGGAACCGGTAATTCCACGTACTTGGTCTTAGTAATGGTATATGATGAAGATACATCACCGTAACTTACAACCAGGGTTGTCTTGTTAGGTTCCTCACCGGCCTCGGTGTCTGCAGCAACAACATCCTTGCCCACGCGGATGATTTCACCATTGGTAAATTCCTGTTCAACGCCGTCAATGCTGTAGGTACCCTTGGTGTTGGCGTCAACCCCCTTACCGTAGATCACCAGAACGATGTCCTTGTAGGCCGTTTCAGGCTTTCCATCCTGCTGAACAATCTTTATGGTAGAACCATTGGCAACCTTACTGTTTGAAACCTGAACAAAAGTCTCAGTAGTAACCTCGGCAGCAGTCATGCCACAGGCGTCAGCACTCTTGAATTCCTTTGAGGCAAAATCAAAGCAAGGCTTATCCTGTGTATAGGTTACGCCAGGCTGATTCTGACCAGGATACTGGTTAGAACCGTTATTTGAGAAGATGGCAGAAGCTGTTGACACATTTTCTGACGGAGTGTATGAATAGAAGCTTTCAGTACAGCCGTCAATCTTAGTCATGGCAGCGCCAGGCCAATTTCCGCCGGTATAGTTCTGCTTATCCTGCCAGAGCCACAGATAAGGAGATGTAAAGCCATCATATTTCAGAATTACTGAATTTGCAGGAGCCTTACAGTTTGATTCAAAGTATACAGGAATATTGGAACTGAATTCACCAGTTGACTGTGCCCAATTTGATGGTACAGGACATTCATCACCTGAACATGCAGGGATTGTCACGGTATAAACCTCTGAACCGGTTCTGTATCCGTTGGTGCTCTTTGCAGTTACCTTAAGGGTAAAGGTCTGTTCCTTATCAGTCTTATTAACGGTAAATACCTTGGTGGTTTCATTGTAGGCAGTTGTTACCTTTGAACCGACGGAAGGAGTCCATTCATAGCTTACACCTTTATATCCGGTAGATACATTGGCGGTAATGGAAACAGACTTACCGTTATCTTCCATATTACCGTTTAAGCTTACCTTGATAGGGTCATGGTTAATTTCACAGGTTGGATCCGGATTACATACTTTCTGTTCCTCATCATGACAATTCTCACCTGTACCGCTACCGTTGCCCTGCAGTTTGCCTACTGAAGCCAGAGGTACAGTAATAATGTCAACATCTTCCTTTTCCATTGAAGTAGATGAATCCTGACTGTATGCCTTTGAAGCGTTGTCGACCAATACAGGATCCCATGGAATTGCATCCATTGGAGACTGTCCCATGGTGGTAAACCACATTACCTTGACACCGTGAGAAGTCATGTATGCGGCATCAACACCAATGCTTGCAAGCGGAATGGTGACCTGATACATGCGACCATTAGGATTCTTGTTACCGGTAGGCATTAAATCAGTGTAAAGATCAAAATTCTTGTACTGATCGGCCTTACCGTCATAGTTATTGGCAATACCCCAATAGTTCTTAGACACCGGCTGCTGATAAACCGTACGTTCAATACCGGCTTCAGTAAAACCTAACAGCAATCCCTCTTTATTTTCATCATAAGAGAAGTATCCGTTACTGTCGGTAAAGAACAGACCCGGCGTACCTACGCCTTTTCTTGGATGGAACATCAGCAATGTATCAAGACCATCCTTGATTTCCCAGAACTTGTCATTATTCCAAGGATTATTACCATTGGCCATTAAACCGGTACCTACGGTTCTCTTTCCGGTATTGATTGCTATACCTACTGGCAGGAACTGGAAATCTGAAGCATCATTATCACTTCCGGTATCTGCATCACCGAGGTTCGGATATTCTATCATCAGGTAGAGATTTGTACTGTCCCATGCAGCATGAAGGCTGTATATGTCAGTAGGGTATTCATGGTAACCGCGGTAAGCACGAGGGTCGTCATTTGCGGCACTTACGGCAATTAAAGTATCGTCGCCCCAATCTGACGCACCGCTGATGGTCTTGTTGGCACCGACCTTACCATTTGGGTTTGTTGAATGATAAGTGTCTGACACGGCACCGGTTACTGTAGAATCGGTACAAACCTGAACGTATTGGGTTGTACAGATTTCATGACATTCGTTTTCTGCATTTCCCAGACAGTAAGGATCGGAATCCGTACACTGTTCATCGTGGACATCAATTAACACCAGTCCTGAAGTTGATGATGGTGAAGAAGCCTTACCGTCAGATACAGTTAAAACAACTGTATATGTTCCGTTGGATGCATAAGTGTGAACAGGATTCTTTTCTGTTGAAGTGCTACCGTCACCGAAATTCCATGAATATGAAAGAGGATCATTGTCTTCATCAGTTGAACTATTGGCAAATTTAGCCTGATACTTTGATACGCTTACCGCAAACTTTGCAACCGGTTCGTGATTACCCATATCTACCTTCACGGTTGAAGTAAACGGCTGAGAGTCACCGTGACCGTCGTTAACTATGAGGGTTACATTATAATCACCGTTTGCTTCCGGGTAAGTGTGAACAGGATTTTTTTCAGTTGAGGTTGTGCCGTCACCGAAATTCCACTTGTAGGTCAGAGTGTCATTATCCGCATCACTTGATTTGTCGGTGAAAGTTACCACATTCTTTTCTGCAGAAGCGTCAAACGATGCTACAGGAAGGGTATTTGGCATTGTAACTTTAACTGTTATAATTTTTGGTTCGGAATTATCCTTACCGTCATTTGCAATTAGTTTAACGGTGTATGAACCTGTTGCGGCATAGGTATGCTTCGGATTAACCTCAGTTGACGGAGCACTGCCGTCGCCGAAATCCCAAACGTAGGTAAGTGAATCACTATCTGCGTCAGTTGATTTATTAGCAAATGATACAACGTTATAATTAGCATTTACGTCAAAATCAGCAACCGGCTTATGATTGGTAACAATGGAATGTACATCTAATTCACGGGAATAACTTACAGTGTGGTTATGTCCGTCAGAAACAGTAAGGGTAACGGTGTACTTACCGTCAGCGGCATACTGGTGTGATGGGGAAGTTTTTGTTGAAACCGGAGTATTATCACCAAAATCCCAACTGTAAGTCAGACTGTCTCCATCAGGATCCTCAGACTTATTGGTGAATTCAACGGTTCTGTTATTCTTAATTTCTGATAGGAACAGTGCAACCGGAGGATCATTCTTAATAACTGATACAGTAACATTCTGAGTCAGCTGAGTGATGTTACCGTTGTCGGCGATGTTTACAACTACCTTATACGTACCTGACTTCGTGTAGGTATGAACAGGATTAATTTCATCTGATTTTTCACCGTCACCGAAGAGCCACTTTACAATGGCTTCATCGGAAACACCGGTCAGAGAGAATCTAACCGTACCGTCAACAGATGAATTTACATTTAATTCAGGATTAAAATCAGGGGCAGGAGGAATCACTGACGGTTCCAGTGCAGGAAGACCGAGCAGGGAAACCGCCTGAAGCAGGGCTGTTCTGTCATTACCGTTTTCAACAAGCTTGTTCTTAATTTTCTGGAGAATGCCGTTCAGCTGATTGGATACTGTTCCATACTGCTGAGAAACAAGATCTTCCGCAAGCTTACCATAGCCTACGATTAACAGAACGTCTGAAAGGGTCTTTGTATCAGGATCCAGACTGTTAAAGGCTGTATCATAACCATAATCTGATGTGACGGCTCCGGTCCCGATAATGGAAGCGAGATCAGATGAACCGGCCACGTAGCCTGAATTTGAGCTCTTTGAATACGCAAGATTGGTTACAGGATTAAGGTTAATTCTGTCTGCAGCTGAAGAGGCCTGAACGTTGCTGTCTAAAACTTCAGCCGGGATCCTCATCTTTGACAATGAATTTACGGCCACGATGTTTATGCCGGATAAATTATCGGATTCATTGTATTTTAACTTGGCTGAACCGCCAACGCCTTTTACGCTGACAGGAGATTCATCCGCATCACATGAATCGTTTCTGTTCATATCGAAACAAATCTGAGTAATGACATTGGAAGCATCGTCAACACCGTCAGCAAGCGCTGCGGGGACAGAAGAATAGCTGTTGTAATTCACGTACTTATACAGAGTAACATTCTCCCCGCCACCGTTGCCGCCGCCACCGCCGCCGCCACAGGCAGTAACTGACAATGCAGAAGCAATAGCCAAAGATAAACTGGTTAGTTTCATTGTCTTCAATCCTAATTGATTTCTAATTTAGTGTGATAAAATTAAATAAATTTAAATACTGTTTAACAAATGGTTAAC
>Ga0256870_1000006_pt1 | contig 54809 bp, 74 predicted proteins | sample RumenRJG_06RNA_FD_186079 | JGI IMG/M metagenome (GOLD analysis project Ga0256870, IMG submission 186079) | Metatranscriptome of bovine rumen microbial communities from Lethbridge, Alberta, Canada - Rumen RJG_06 (Metagenome Metatranscriptome) | ecosystem: Host-associated > Mammals > Digestive...
GAGGATCCAGATCATTACTATGATGATGAGACTGTATTAACTAAAGTACAATGTCCATTCTGTGGATCTCCATTAATGAAATTTGGAAATACAGATTTAGTATGTAGTAATAAATCATGTAACCAAATTACTCAAATGTTAGCTGATCGTATCCTAGAACAGTCAGGAGTAAAACCTGAAGTAAGAGATGAAATGTGGGCATTAGAGTTAACTAAGTTATCTAACTTAATCGATTTCATTAAATCACAAAAGTTAGATACAAGTTGGATGTATTTTGAAAATCCAAACTTTAATCCAGTTAAGTTTATGAATTTATTATATATACCTAGATTATCTGGATCTAAAATTGAATTAATCAATAAAGATTGGCATGAGCATAAAGAGATAACTAGGGATAAACTTGGATTTGAATCAATACTAAATAATTATTTCAGTGGATTAAACTGGAGTTACTATACTTTCATTATGAATTCTATTGAAATGATTAAAGATTTATTAAAATAAAGATATATAATATTATTATGAAATGATATAATGGAGTTATATTATGGTAGTCTATGAATTCGTAGCATTAGACATGTTATCTACTAGCAAATATTATGCAGGAAATTCTTTCGTAAAGAGATTCTCTGCTGAAAATCCAATTAGAGACCATGTTAATGTTATTGTTACAATGGTTGACTATATCAATCAGGCATTTAAGTCTGATAAATTTACACTAAATGATGAATGTAAGGATGCACTGAGTTTACTAAACACAATTAGGAATGTAGTGATTACTACTGGAGGAACTCAGAAGGACTTAACTCAATTTAAAGAGTTACTTGAGGTATTCTCAATTTATGGCATTGAAATTTATCTTATTGAGAGATTTGATTTAGTAGTAGATACTGAACCTGTAGAATCTGATGGAGTTAAAACATATTTAGTTAATATTGTAGATGATGTAATGCCTGAGCTTACTAGATTTGCTGGAGGTTGGGGTTCAACTTATGATACACCAGAAGCAGTAAATCCAGGTAGAGTTGTTACAGATTACTTAGCTGATACAATTAGATTTGATTCACAGGTAGAAGACTTACTAAAAATTAAATCACATGTAGAAGATTATAAAGCATTAGCATCTGCAAAAGCTGAATCTCAATTTGACCCGAGTTATTTACTTAAGGTAATTGAATCTAATAATTATAGATTGCTAATTGCACTCTCATAAATGAATTGAAAGGCTATACTTATTAATTCAGTAAGTATAGCCTATTTTCATTTAGATAAGGAAGGAAGTATGACTGTAGAAGAGTATGCTAATAACTTACTTACATTTTATAACTACAGTGTAAGATTAGGATTCTGTAAAGTAGTTAGGAATAATAACACATTGATTACTATGTTTCAAGGTGATCAAATGCTTAAATCAAGAAAACTTGCAGAATACGATGAAAATAGTAAACGACGTAACACATATACGAATTATAGATTTTCTCATTTTGAATTACCAATCGCTGCTTCATTTAGAAAATATACTTATATATCACCTAAATTAGCAGTTAAAAATATAAATCTATTAAATAACTTTTTAAGTAATGTAGGTGAATATTTACCTACAATGCATTTTCATAAAAATAGAATGTATTTTGAATTAATTGATGTTGATGGAGTAATAGCTTATAGAATTAAAATAAAGTTATTTACTTTTAATTTTGGAGCTAAATTGAAATGCCTGATACAGAGTTAGAATTTGACTTTAATATTGATACAAATTTTGATTTAAATAAAAGTGAGTCAGGTGAAAATATTACCTTAGTGAGTGATGCTGATTCCATGGAAATTCCAGATGAATTGCTAGATACTGAGGTAGTCACTGAAGTCAAAGTTGAACCAAAACTTGAAGTTCATGAGATAACAAATCCGATATATTCAGATAATGAATTCATGACAAGTGGATTAGAGTTAGTTGAATATGATGATGTATCACCAAATCCTAATAAATCAGAATTGAAGTCTGTATTTGATGAATCTGATGTTAAATATATTAAAGATTCACCTAAACTAAATAAATATGATAATTTATATGATGATTTAGATTATATGCAAATTGAAAATACTAAGTTAGATTCAATAACTGAAAATATAACTAAATCGGAATTGAAAACTTCAGCTGAGAAGTTAAATGATATGATAGTAATGAACTTACCTGAATCTAGTGTAGATAACTCAGATGTAAATATCACTGTATTGAATGATACTGGGCGAACTAACGATGAAATGAAAAGAAAATTAAAATCAGAGTTAGAGTTGTCAGATCAGCTATCACATGATGGATACATAAAATTATATACAGCTAGGAAGGTGATACTTGATGAATTAAGTAAGTTACTTGAAGAAGGTAACTTGGATTCAAATTACTTCTCAACTAAAATATCTGAATTGCATTCAATGCATAATAGTTGGAGGGAGTTAGCAGATGAATCTAAAATCTCGCAAGCTACCTTAGATGTAAATGCATATAATCAAAAGAATTCAATTCAGGATACTATTAATAAGAAAATAATATTGGAAATGAACTCAACTACAAATGAAGTTCATAAACAAATGTATAATAGATTAATTGATATGAATGTATCTCAGCTACAACTCTTTGTTGGAATATTAAAACCAATGAAAATTTCAGAGTTAGTAGAATTGGCTGTAAAGAAAATAGAGTCAATGTAAAGGTAAAGAAAGATGAATGTATTATGGATTTCAATGAATACTACTGGATTAGATTCTGAATCTAATGGTATTCTTGATGTATCATGTATCATTGAAGCTGGAGGTAGAGTACAAGATTCAATTTGTATCAAAATGCGACTTCCAGATTCATTATCATATAATGATGATACATTAAAATATCTTGAGATTGATAAATCATATATTACTCAAGAAAATGGATTTGTTACATATGAGGAAGGAATTCAGATTTTTGAAAATAAACTTTCTGCATATGTAGATAAATATAATAAAGATACTAAGTTCCATCTAGCTGGATTTAATTTACCATTTATTAGGGGATTCCTTGAGAAGTGGTATCAAATTTGTAATAACCAATATCTTCATTCATGGATCTATAATGATAAGTCAGACATTGATATATTCAAGGTATATAATTTTATGGAATGGGTAGTAAAAGCTCCAGTATTACAGTCACATTCTATGAATTCTATTGCTAAAGGTTTAGGATTGCCTGAATCCCAATCTAATTGGAACTCACTACAGAAAGTAGAATTAACTCGCAATGTAGGATTAGCTTTAACGAGAAATATCTGGAATAAGTAGGTAAATTATGGATAAATGTATCATTGAACGTGACATAACTACAATAGATGTAATTATTGGAGATAAATTACTTACAGGTGCACTAACTACTAATAATATTAATTGTGAGAAAGGTTGGTGTACAGCATACATTACTATACCTGAAATAAAGAAAGAGTATAGTTATAATTTAACTAAAGACGAATTTAACGAAATTAAAAAGAAAGGTAAAGTTGATTTAACAGAAGACCTTACCATTGAAAGTAAAATCATTGAGTAACTTTATGTAAGGTGAATACTATGGATATCGATTATCAGTGGATTGAAGATAACTCAATTATTGAAAGATTAGATTTAAATGAGTTAATACAGCTCGGAATAAATGATATAAATTCTAGTAAAATAGATTCTAAGATAGTTATTGAATCTCCAACTGGTAGTGGTAAGACTAATAGAATTGCTGAGATGATTAGTAAGGATACAAACCATTATGGAATTATACTCACTACATCTTATGCAGCAGCTAATGAATTATATGATAAGATATGTTCATTAAATTCAGATATAGGGAAGGAGACATTACTATTTTATTCATATAGATCAGATTACCAAAAATACAGGAATAACCCTGAGTTATTCAATGAATTTAGATGGATAATAATGAATAAAGATAGATTGTTTGCAGGTGATATCGATATCTTCTTAGTTTATAGTAATTGTAAGTCTATAAATTTACTTGGAGCTAATATATCTACATATAAACCTGTAGTAATCTCTGATGAAGCTATAATTGGTAGCCTTGATATAACTTTATCAAGAGATACTTTATCTATATTTGAATTATTCTCAGACTTACATATTACTGAGCGTAATTATAAATTCAATGATATACGATATAAACTTCAGTTAGAAATTGATAAACTATATACTTCAATTTATAATTATTATAGATGTACACTTGAAGAACGTGAAGTAGATGATGAAGATTATAAATATGTAAGGAAACTATGGAATTTAGCTAAGTTAATAGATCCTAGATTTCAAATCTCAGATGATAGGAATATGACATTCCTCACTTCCATAAATTTATTGTATAGAGTAAAATTAATGTACAATGAAGTTATGAATAATGATGATGTATTCTTAAGTAATGTAATCAATGGAGTTAGAAAAGATATCAATATTAATGTAATTAAAAATCTAGACATTCCGTTAATTATATTTTCTGCTACAGGTGACCTAGAGTATTCTGATACTATAGTACACCATAAGAAATTGATGGATTTCATTCCTAATTTGGTTGAATTACATAAACTTGAATTTTCATTACCTGACTGTTATTTAGATCCTCAATCAGCATTTGATATGTTGTCTTATATTGAATCAAATAAATTCCTAGATACAATTAAAGATAACTCAATTATTGTAACTTTCATGAATTATAATGGAGGTTCAATACAAGTTGATAATGTAAATGTCACTCCAGTATCAAATGAGCAATTCTTATATGACAAATTAATAAATGTAGATAGGAAACGAGGAATATATATAACTCATTTTGGTTCAACCGATTTAGTTGGAGTTAATAGCTTATCTAATTTTAGTAATATTTATTTCTTAAATGTACCTAGAATAGCAAATGCAGTTAATAATGATTACTACATGCTATCTGATGGTACCATACAAGGGAATAAAGATAGGTATAATAAATTAGGTGCAGCTTCAATAATTCAAGCTATTGGTAGAACAGCTTATCGTAATAATTTAGTAAAGGTATCTAATAGGATTAAATCTAGTGGACTACCTAACATAAAAGATAAGGAAGTTACTCATGTATATTTAGCTTCAGATTACTGGAATCAATCTAAATTTGATGACAATGTATTAAGTTACATCATAGATAGAATGCATCCAGTGAAAAATATTGATACTAGCTTATATATGATAAATAATCATGAATTTATCAATAAGCAATCTGGAGTAAAAGTAAGACAAACTTATACATCTAGGATATCTGAGGTATTTAAATTTATACATGAAACTGAAGATTATAACATAAATGATGTTATTGAGCTTATTGCATCTAAGAGTAAGAATCGTAAATACGATATAACTAGATTTCTCGAAATTTCAAATTCATTTAATTTAGTTAATGAAGATGCGGTAATGAAGAAACTTACTATGGAATTAAAGGATAAATACAATATATGAAATCAGATGACATTGTTAGATTAATTGATAAGAGTTTAGATTTTATTGAAGCAGGCAGTGCATTAGCTAGGACAGCAATTGCTATTCATAAGGATAATAAGTTTAATAACTTAAAGTCAGCTAATTATGAAGATGAAGATATGCATAATGATTCAGTAAATAATAACTAAAGTAAGTCAGATCAGCTCAATTGAGCTGATCTGACTCCTATAAATCAATTAATTTGGCTTTGCCATTAATGGAGATAAAAATGTCAATTGAGTTAATGTATAGACGCATAAGAAATGTATGCGGATTTTTAGGTATGATATTAGCTTGGATATCATTAATTGGAGCTATTATAGTTAGTAAGGCAACTCCTAATATGTTACCTAATAACTTCTGGAGTACTTTATCAATATCTGCTACATATTATTTAACTCCAGCTCTTGCAGGAATATTAACTGCAGCTAGTATAGTATTAATGACATATGATGGATACACTAAGATAGATAGTGTAATTACTACTATATCAGGTGTATTTGGATTATTAATAGTTGTATTTCCATGTAATTGTAGTATAGCTCCAGATTATGTAGGATACTTTCAATTACCTGCTAATATATCTAATATATTTCATTGTACATCTGCAGTAATATTCTTTGGATTGTTATCTTTCAATTCAATATTCTTATTTACTAAGACTAGTGAAAGTTCAGCAATGACTAGTAAGAAGAAAATACGAAATATTATCTACATAATTTGTGGAGTTGGAATGTTAGGTTCATTTATATTAATGTTACCATTCTTTGTAATTCCAGCTAAAACATTTATAGTTGAAGCAATTTCATTAACTTTCTTTGGTATATCTTGGTTAGTTAAAGGAAATTGTAAAGTATTTCCATTCAATTTATTATTAGATAAATAAAATTATAATTAACCTTTCAGATATCTTGATATCATTGCAGAAGTGTATTGAGTTAACTCAATACACCTGCTGAAACCGTTTTCTTAAAGCAATATATTAAGGAATATCTTTCGAAAGGTAAAACTTAAAATAGAGTTACCTGTCGAAACCAATTTCTTATAAGAAATTATTAGTAAATTTGTTTCAAGAGGAAATTCGATAGAGTTTCTTACTATTAAATTTAGAGAAATATCAATTATATTAATTAAACTCCCTGCATTTATTGGAGAATATCATGACTAAGGCAGAGTTTAGGAGAACTAGTGATTGGAAGAATTTTAGATCTGAAATGTTACAAAATTTCAGTGCAGATTACTTAACTGGTTATCCATTAAGAAAAGGATTCAATATACATCATTTAGATATGCGAGATGAAAATTATTCTAATTTAAATCCCGAAAGATTTGTATGTCTCAATAAATCCATACATGAAATGGTGCATTTATTATATGGATATTATGTAAAAGATCCAGATATTTTAAATAGAATTAAAGATTTATTAGATAAAATGATTGAATATAATAATGATGAGGTAAAATAATATGTCAATGTTACTTTACTCAAATAATGGTCAATTAGCTAATTTGGTTGACGCTGGACTTGAGAAAACATATACCACTGTATCTGAAAGTACTATTACTACTCAAAATGTAAAAAGTGTACTTAATATGATTAATGGAGGTCATATTAATGGATTCTCAACTTATGCTGGAACTATTGGTGAGTTAGAAGGTGAAAATATAATTTTAAAAACAGTAGGCACTAATGAAACTCCTATATATTTAAATAATGGTTCATTCCTTCAATCAACACATACTTTAGCCAACTTAGTATCTAATTCAATTACAACTCCATTAGATCAATATATTAGACCTACAGATCCAAGAAGTCTAATAGGAGAGGTAATAAATTCAGTAACACTCGAAGTTAATGAACTCAATGGTGAGAAAAATATAAAATTACAGAAATCATATGCAGTATTAGGACATCAGGAAGTTAAGTTAGAAGTTGATGATGAAGATGATACACAAATTAAATTAACTTCTGATTCAATGCATAGTGGAGTTGATAGTACTCCTATAACGGTACCTTATTCTACTACATCTAGTATATCTGATATGACTGTAACAGTTGTAGATGATACTGAAAATCAGAATCCAGTTAATATAGGATCACCTACTAATCCAGTATACTTAAGTGAAGGTAAATTCATAGAGTTAAAAGTAAATACCGATACTTATATCACTAATAATAATATTGGATTGGATAAATTAAATGAAGCTTATCAATCCTATAAATCTAAATTCCCTATTAAATTAAGTGATTTACCTTTTGAATTCATGACACTTGATGAATATAATTCACTAGATCACACTGATCCTAGTAAGGTTTATTTTATTAAATCTAGTGCAGGATTATAAGGAGCTTATATGCTATATTTGGGAAATACCTTAATACCATCGGCATTTTATGATAATAAGTATCTCCTAGGTGCATATTATCAAAATCAATGGTATCCTATATATATGAAGAAAATAAATGTATCATATTTGAAGGAATTTGATTTAGTTGATAAAGAAAATTTAACTACATTTAATTTAATGGTTAATGTAGATACTAATGCATACTCAGAAAAGTTAGCAGATGTAACTGATTTTGACTGTATATATAAAGCATATCTAGTAGATACTACTTTAGATAATGAAGTCCCTAAGAAATCTAAATATTCTATAATAACAAATGTATCAGATTATTATCTACCAAGTAGTGTTAATGCAATGTTCTATAACTGTCAGAATTTAGTGTCAGTTAATTTAAGGTATCCTAAAAATCCATTAAGCCCGATCACTACAGAATTTATTACTGATACATCTGAAATGTTCTTTAATTGTATTAACTTAACTGATATTGATTGGGAACCAATGGAAAATTTAGTAAACATGGATTATATGTTTACTAACTGTACTAGTTTCAATAATGCTATATGTTATGATAAAGTACAATCAATGAGATATACGTATGCATATTGTCATAATTTAATTAAAGCCAATGTCTCAGATTCAGTAACTGATATGACAGGTGCATATATGTATTGTAGTAACTTAGCAGAAGCAGCTATAGGTAAGTCAGTCACTGATATGTCTTCAGCTTTCATTAGATGTAGGGATTTAAATGAACCTGTAATTAATGATAAAGTAACTGATATGTCTTCAGCATATCTAGATTGCATAAAATTAACATATGCAATCTCTGGACCTAACGTAACTAATATGTATTCTACATATCGTGGATGTAGTAATTTACTTGAAGCTGCATGTGGAGATAATACAATAGATTTAGCTAGATGTTATCAGAACTGTACTAGCTTAATTACTCCAGCATGTGGAGATAATGTAGTAAATCTGAATTCAACATATAGTGGATGCGTAAATTTAACTACAGCACTTTGTACTGATCTTGTAACTGACATGGATAACTCTTATACAAAATGTTATTCAATTACTGAACCTGTATGTGGACCTAATGTAATTAACATGCAAAATGCATATAATTCATGTACTGGATTGAATACAATTGCAGCATGCGGAGATAATGTAATTAATATGTCTCATGCATATGCACTGTGTACAAATTTATCAACTCCATATATAGGACCTAATGTAACAGATGCATCTTATGCTTTTGATAGATGCTATAGACTAAAAGGTGATATAAGATTGCCTAATCATTATATAAATTTATATGGATGTTTCAATAACTTAGCTGTTACTGACGTGAATTTATATATTAGTAATGAACAAACTTGGACTGATATATATACCGATCCTAGTTATTTATTAGGGATTGATGATTCATCTTGGTCTGAAGATGAAATTAATGGTGGATATTATTTAAATACTACTGAACAATATATAAATAGATTCCATATATATAAGGATTTCTAAAATGAATATACTAGTGATACATGGAATGTTTGCAAGTGGATCAAATCCAATGAAGACTGCACTACAAACTTATCATACAGTAACTTCACCTAATTTACCATTCATGGAACCTAATGATTGCATGAGTCAATTAAATAAATTATGTAAGGAATCAAAGTTTGATCTAATAGTAGCTCACTCAGCTGGATGTATTTATGCTAGGGTATTAAGTAAAATGTATAAAATACCTAAGGTATTAATTAATCCATGCTATAATATACTAGAGTTACTCGAAGGATGGTCTAAACAGAAATGGTTTAAACCTTACTTAGATAGATCAGAAAATGCATATATAGAGTTTAATAAAATTAATATGTTAGCTGCTACTGACCATACTAAAAATACATATGGTATCTTTAGTGATCATGATACTACATGCCCTGATGCGATTAAAAGTTATATTAGACAATATGGTAATACTAATATTACTAAAGTTAGTGGAGGACATAGATTATCAGTAGCTCAATTAAAGAAGAGTTTATTGCCTATTCTAGAAACTATATGATAAAATATATATTATATTTATGGCAGTTACCTCAAAATATTATTGGACTTATAATAGTACTAATTACTAAAGCTCATAGTATGACACATGTTAATTTAGGTATTAAATATTATTACTCTAATAAATGTTCAATACAAATATCATTGGGGTATTACATAATATTAAGTGAAGTAAAGAATTCAGTTATATTAAGACATGAATATGGACATCAATTACAATCTATGTATTTAGGTCCATTTTATATTATTATATTATTGTTACTTATTATCAGTAATTCATATAAAAATTTAACACATAAAGATATTAATTGGTATTATAATTTGCCCTTAGAGAAGTGGGCAGATAAACTAGGAAATATAAGTAGGAGGTAATTATATGTCACTACAAGTCTGGTTACCTCTTAATGGAAGTCTCAAGAATATAGGATGTCAGCAAATAGCAAAATCTAGTGGATCAGATACATATACTTCATTAGGAAAAATAGGAAATAGATCTTTAAATCTTAGTGCAGCTATTACATTCTCTGGATTACAAAAAACAAAAACCTTTTCAGTAGCATTTTGGGTTAGAGTTGATGCCTGTACTACAGATTGGACTAGAATACTCCAAATTAATACTGTAACTTCATCAGATGGCTCAGCTGCTAATTTTAGATTTGAGGCTGCTAATTTATCAGGATCTGTTCCTAGATGTTGTAGCTGGCATAATAATCTTCCATATTCAATTTCCAATGGTTCAAGAATTTTAATTACTGCAGCACAGAAAACTCAATGGCATCACTGTTGTGTAACCTATAATGGAAATAATGTATATTCATATACTGATGGAATATTAATTGGAACAGATACAGGACTCGGAGGTTATTTCTTAAATAGCTTTATTATCGGATCTAGCACAGCTATCACAGGTTACATGAATGATTTACGTATCTATGATCACTGCCTATCAGTAAAAGAAGTAAAAATGCTAGCTAGAGGATTGATACTACATTATACTCTAAGTAGACCTGGAGATAACTTATATTTAAATGCAGCTAGTGGTGGTAATTATGCTAGTAAGGCTTGGAATGAAGTTAGTGGTGTAACTTTTACTAATTCATTATCTGACCCTAGCTTAGGTGAAGTTACTTATAATATTGCAGCTAACTCTGCTGCTACTGCAAGTTATTATTGTGGACCTTGGATAAACTTTAGTAATGGTGGATTTACTACTAATGGTACTCAATATAATGTATCATATGAAGTATGGTGTAATCATGATATGTCATTTAGATCTATAGGTGCTGAAGGCTTAGGTGCTGAATCTAAAACAATAAAAGGAAATCAATGGACTTATGTATCATACACTAGTATTAGAGGTTCCAATGCTTCTACAGCATTTGTAATGTACACAGATAGAACTGCATGGACTGTAGGTACAATATTTAAGATACGTAAATGTAAAGTAGAATATGGTTCTAAAGCTACACCATGGATACCAGGTTCATCAGATGCATTGTATAATACATTAGGACTAAATTCTAATATAGAATCTGATGTATCAGGTTATGGTAACAATGGCACTAGAGTTAACATAACAGAATGGAGCACTAATACTCCTAGATATATTGGTAGTACTGTATTAGGTAATAATAAATATATTTATTCAGCTTATGGAACTTGTAATAATGCTAATTTATTTGCTGAATGTACTGTTTCAGCTTGGATATATCCAACATCAGTACCTAGTGGATGGACTGGTGGCATTGGAATAGATCATAATCAATCAGCTACGTATAAAAAATTTAGTATATCTAATTATGGTGGATACTTTACTGTACATACAGTATATAATGGCAACTGGAATTCAACTCAATATACTGAATTAAAATTATCAATGAATACCTGGCATCATATAGCAGCTACTTTATCAGGTAATACAGTCAAAATGTACCTAAATGGGTCATTAGTAAAAACTTTTACGATTAATTGGGGTACATCTACTAATATGTCATCTAATCTATGCTTCTGTGTAGGTAATGATTTAGCTGGATCACCAGAGTATTTTGATGGATTACAATCTGATGCTAGATTATATGCTACAGCATTATCAGCTGATGATGTTAAAGAATTATATCATACCTCTGCTAGTGTAGATAAAAGTGGAAATCTGTATATTGGAGAGATAGTTGAGTCAGATAAAAATATAATTAGTAAAACTAATTTAGCCCTAGGTAGAAAAGAATTATATTCTGATGGATTAAGTGCATATGTTCAATCTAACTGTCAAGTATCAATAACTTCTGATGGATTATATAAAATATATCGTCCAGCTAATAAAAATCCATCTAGTGATGGGAATACTATGTGGGGTGGATTAATTTTACAACCATTTAATGCGGATTCTAATGCATTAGTTAAAGGTCACAGATATATTTTAATGTTTGAAGTAAAAGGTAAATCTAGTAATGCAGTATCTGATATACGATGGAGTAATTCAGCTGGATGGCAAGGTGGAGGATTAATTCCAAGTCCATCTAATGTAGTTACTAATAAATCAGTATTTGGAGCTAATTTTCAATCAGATGAATGGATTACTTTCTATTATTATTGGACTATAAATGATGATATATATAAGGTATGTACTTCATCTTACTCATCATTTGTAGCTGGTAATACTTATTTATCATATAGAGACTTTAAATTTGGATTCGACTATACTGATACTGGATCTATGGGAACTGAATTATATTTAAAGAATTTTAGAATATTTGATATAACTAACATATCAGATACTAAATTAATTGGTAAAAATTCAACTTTAACTTGTAATTATATAACAGAAGATATACTTGATAAATCTAGAATATATCCTAATAAAGAATTTTCTACTAATCAAGTGATTGAAATGTAAATGGAGTATTAATATGGCATTACAAAATTTATTAAGTCATAAGAAATGCCATTGGAGATTGAATCAAATTACTTCAAATGGAACTGATAGTTCAGGAAACAACATAGATCCTAATTATAATACATTAACATCTAGTAACCTAATCTCTGACTCTCCTAGATATAGTAAGTGCATATATTTTAATGGACAGTATCTAGCTAATGAATCAAATAATACTATACATTATGTAGATAATTTTAGTTGGAGTATCTGGATGAAGATCACTACAGTTGGAAGTCCAGTAACTTATGCATTTACTGTAGGAAGAGCAGATGCAGGTGGATTTGGATACGGTATAGGTGTACATAATCTTACTACAATATATGTATGGTTTGGAAATCTGAACTGGAATATATCTGATTTATTAGAGAATGACTGGAATCATATAGCATTCACTAAGTCAGGCACTACTATAAAATTATATAAAAATGGAAATCTATACAATACAACTACATTTACTGGATCAAATCCAACTTATTCTGATGGAAATGGATTCGGTGTAGGTGGATTCAACTATGGTACTGGTCATATTTATCCATTTTATGGTTATCTAAGTGACTTCAGAGTTTATGATATTGTACTAACTGATAGTGAAATAAATGAGTTATATAGAATACCAATCCAAGTAACTAAATCAGGTAAAATAACTAACTATGAGTTAGTTGAGGATTTAAGATCTGGAACTAAATTTGATAAAACTGGTATAGCTAAATGCAATAACTTTAATGAATTTAATATAAATAGGTGTATATATCCTGATAGTGACTTAAATTTATATAGTGAACCTGATGGATCCTCATGGATTAAAGTTATTAAACATAATAATCCATCTGCTAATTTATTTAGCTCAACTGATGACTTCACTAAAAGGATAGATAAATCAAATTTGAGTTTCAATGCATATATGTTTAATACTCCTGTATCTAACTGGGAGTTAATGGTTAAACAAAAAGCTACATCAAGTTCAGACTTGATAAAATATAGGTGGATACAGAGTGTTAATCCATTCACTGCCACTTATAATGATACTGTGGCATCTAAGGTAACTAAGATTACAACCAATGGATATTCTACATTTGCTAATGCTGGAGGGTTATATCATAAAGGTGGAGAAACTTATTTTGTAATAAATAATGGAACTAATGGTAACTGGTTTGGTGCACTCGGAAGTTGGACTGCATTTCAAGGTGGGATACCAGGATATCCTAATACTACTATAACTACAGGATATATAGAGTTATATATGAGAGTAGATGGTAAATATGATAGTGTAAATAAAGTTAGCTTAGGTGACCCTAAATCTCAAGATAGTTTGCCTTATTTACAATCAAATGAATTTATTGAAATATAATAAAGGAGTATATAAATGGCACAGTTAGGAAGTACTACAGTCTCAGGATCACTCAATGTATCTAATGATATAAACACTAATACTGTTACAGCTACCACAGTAAATGCAACTACAATAAATGCAGGTACTGTAGTAGTAGGTGGATATACTTTATCTATATCATGAGATAGTTTATTGTATTGATGCATTGAATTAAATGTATCAGTGCATCAATTAGAATAAATTACTATAATTAATGAATTGGAGAATATAGATGGCTAATTTAAATGGAGAGTTAAAGGTATTAGATGTAATCGATACAACAGGTAATGTAACTACTACTAATATACATGACCTTACATCTAGATTGTATATAGATAAACTTACTAAAAGTATTGGAGTAAGCTCAGGAAGTCCTTTAGACAGTGAGGTATCTGACTTAACTTCAATAAATACACTAACTAACACTAGCTTAGGTATAGCTAAATTAGAGTCTAATGGAACTATTAGTGATGATATTATAAATATGACTAGTATTCGTAATAATACAGTTACGAATGAAGCTAATTATGCTAATATCTCAATGAACTCTAATACTGCATATAGTGCAGCTGTAACTCAAGCTAAATTAGATGAAAAGTTTAATAGAATTCAATTAACTGAAGCAGAATATCTAGAATTAAAAGAGGCAGGAGAGTTAGATCCAGAAACCTTATATATAATTAGTGATAGATCAACTACATTTTATGGATACGATGCAGTAATAAAGACTAACAATATTCCAGATGATGCTAATAAAGCATATAAGGTATATGTAAATGCAGCAAATGAAGATGAAGTGTATGCTCATTCAGTAAGACTAGCTACCTATAGTCAATTAGGTAGTAAAACTTATGAAGGGTTACCTGACAAACCTAGTATTAATAATCTAGAATTAGTTGGAAGTAAGAGTGGTCATGACTATGGATTAGTAAATTTAGAGGATTTGGGTGGATCGATAGAAACTTATAAGCAGAATATTTCATTTCCTACTGATGATACAGTAAGATCATTTTACAATTATAATAATACTTTATATGTAGGAACTTTAAATCATGGTATTTATACATCTACTGATGGAGTAACATTTACTCAAAATATTTCATTTCCTACTGATGATACAGTAAATTCATTTATAGAGTTCAATAATATATTATATGTAGGAACTTTAAATCATGGTATTTATACATCTACTGATGGAGTAACATTTACTCAAAATATTTCATTTCCTAATTATACAGTAAATTCATTTATAGAGTTCAATAATATATTATATGTAGGAACTTTCTATTATGGTATATATACTTCTACTGATGGAGTAACATTTACTCAAAATATTTCATTCCCTACTAATTATACAGTAAATTCATTTATAGAGTTCAATAATATATTATATGTAGGTTCTAGGGGTCATGGTATTTATACTTCCTCTGACGGAGTTACATTTACTCAAAATACCTCATTCCCTACTAATCATGTATATTCATTTATAGAGTTCAATAATATATTATATGTAGGTTCTAATCATGGTATTTATACATCTATTGATGGAATAACATTTACTCAGATTAGTAATGATAGATTTCCTACTAATTATTTAGTACTTTCAGTTATAGAGTTTAATAATACTTTATATGTAGGTACTGAACGTTTTGGTATTTATACATCTATTGATGGAATAACATTTACTCAGATTAGTAATGATAAATTCCCTATTACTTATACAACAAATTCATTTATAGAGTTTAATAATACTTTATATGTAGGAACCTCAAGTCATGGTATTTATACATTCACTCCTATATTAATTACAGACTCTGTACCTACAGCTAACTCTGAGAAAATAATGAAGAGTGGAGCTATTTATGATAGTATCACTAAGATAAATAGTGAATCAGGTTCAGATCCTAATAATGCTCCATTTGTTAATAACATTATTAACATGACTGTTAATAAGGTATCTAGCTCAGTTACCGATGTTAGTAATGGATCTACTGCAGGTACTATTAATGTAACTATTAATGGAAGTACTACTGCAGTAAAGGTAGGTGATTATACTACTAGTATACGATTAAATTCATCAATTTCAACTCCAGCTATCACGTTAAATTATGGTGAGAAATATGAGTTAACTGCAGGTGGAAAAACTACAACTTTCCAAATGCCCCTAGGTGAAGATACAGATGAGAATTTAAAACAGGTATCAAATGATACTTCAACTAGTGAGGTTAGAGTATTATTAACAACTAATGCAAATACAAGTACAATCACATCTAGTGCAATTAAAAGTAATAAATTGACTTATGTACCTAGTACTGGTAAATTAAAAGCTACTTCATTTAATGTTAATGGTGGAGCTACTATACAGTACAATGCATCAAGTCAATCAATTGAATTTGTATTTTAATATCAAATATAATAATATAATATTGAGGTTAATATGGCTCAATTATCTAATACTGTAGTAACTGGGTCACTTTCAGTTACTGGATGTATATATGGAAATGTAACTAATGCTACCAATGCTACTAATGCAGTTAATTCAACTTGCTTTGGTGGCTGTACATATGCTCAAGCTAAAAATGATATTCGTAATTATACTCCATCTAATGCTACTAATGCAGTTAATTCAACTTGCTTTGGTGGCTGTACATATGCTCAAGCTAAAAATGATATTCGTAATTATACCCCATCTAATGCCACTAATGCAGTCAATGCCACTAATGCTACTAATGCAGTTAATTCAACTTGTTTCGGAGGATGTACGTATGCTCAAGCTAAAGCTGATATTCGTAATTATACCCCATCTAATGCCACCTGTGCAAGCTGTATTTCTAGGAACATACCGCAAGATCAAGATGCAAGTTTAATTTATGCAACAATCGGAGCAAATGATTATTTTAGATTAAGATCCAGAGGTGGAGCAAATGCCGGATTTGTTGCTCTTGAAACTGCTGATGACGCAACAGAACCAATTTCAGTAGCACAATATAGTGGTGCATTTGCTACGGAGAAAAGACGTGCATATTTATTAGATAATTCTGGTAATACATCATTCCCTGGTTCAGTAACTGCAACAGGTGGTTTTATAGGCAACTTAACAGGTAATATAACTGGAAGTGCTGGCACTGCAGGATGTTCGGCATGTACTTGTATATCAAAGAGGAATGCATGGAGCGATGCATATGACTTTGAGGTATCTCTTACTAATGGTACTAGTACTACATATACGTCATGGTATGTATCATCTAGTTGTAGATTAAGATACTGTAATACGACTGGAGTGCTAAGGATCACTAATAATGGAGGTAGTACTATATCTGGAACTATGTGTGCTGCATGTATGGTAGCTACGAGTGCATTGATATTACCTACTACTTCATCTGGTATAAATGGAGCTATATGGATATCTTAACATCAATTTATTAATGGAATAGAATTATGGGATTTAATACTAAAAGTCTAAATTATAGATTTTCTAATGCTAATTATACTGCCTATCTTATAGATAATACTAGTGAAAGTGCTATATCTTCCGAAGGTCTTAGCTCTAGTGCTGCTTGGTACCGTCTTAGTATATACACTAATAATTGCCAATCATATTATTTACCTCTAAGTACAGGTATAAGTTATTGTAATAATAATTATGGATGTGCAACATCACAATCAGGGTTAACTAGTACTAAAATACATGTACGTTATAATAATACAACATATACTGCATATTACCCTACTAAACATGGAGTAGCTATCTGCCTATGTGGTGAGTCTACTAGTTCAAGCATAAGTAGTGGTTATAACACAATCGTTAGCTGGAGACAATGTCAGAAAGTAACTAATATAACTATACTACCTTCGTATCCTTATCAGGTATGCGTATATCTATCAGCAAATGGTGTATCTGGATGGGAGTATCAAGGAGCTATTCCTGCTAATAGTATTAATGCAAGTTTATCAGGGTCATGGAAGTTCCGAAGTAATTCGGATACTTCATGCTGGGAAGTAAAATTATGTGCAAATGGCTCACAGATAGGAAGTAACTATAGTATATCTACACGTTTAAATGGAGGCTCTATGGCTGGCATAGTTCTATGTAGGTGTGCAGTATGATAAGTATAATAATAACTACTAATGATAATGATTATAAATTAGTATCTAACCTAATAGAGCAAGTTAATGATAAGATATTAATTCCTCATGAAATCATTATAATGGATAATAGAGAATTATATAAAAATGATGCAGTGAATTGGAATAATACTGTAGTATATTCATTTGGATATAATGCATTTCAATTCACTGCTAGGTATAAAGCTATTAGTTTAGCTAAAGGTGAATATATTTGGTTCATAGATGCAGATGATGAGGTAATGAGCATCGATAAAATTTCAGCTAATGATGATATGATAGTATTTAACTATGATTATTATCCTAATGGAACTCAAAATATTTATAATAATCATTACGAAAATCCTGAGTTAAATATATCTAATATGTTAAGATTCAGTTATGGATTATGGAATAAATTCATAAAGACTGAAATCTTAAAACCTTGGTTATCTAAAATAACTCCATTCAAATCACATACATTTGAAGATGGATTCTGGAGTGCTATTGCTTTATATAGTGCTCATTCAGTATATACTTGTGATAAAATAATATATAGACATAATAAGGGAACCACTAATAGTGATGAGCTTAATAGATCACAGTGGGAATGTATGCTCACTGGATGGAGTGAAATAACTGACCTAACTTTTAAATTATTCCCTAAGGCATTTGCATGGGAAGTAATTAATAATCAGACTGAATATCATTGCAAATTTTATGAACGATTACTGGTTAATCATAAAATTAATGAAGCTAAAGAATTTATATTAAGATTGGCTAGCTCAACTGATAAAGAGATGATCAGAAATGGACTCAAAAAGGTTAACTGTAATACATCTGAATCATATAATGTAACATCACATGCATTAGATAAATTATATGGAGAACATTTTCTAGATAATAAGATAATATCTAAATATATTGATAATGATGAAGTTGAGAGAACTCTTGAGGAGTGGTCAAATATTGTATTTGATGATGACGATGTATGGAAGTATAAATTATCTATTATTGTATATGGAAATAAGAAGGTAGATACTAAAAATATTCATGTAGATTATGAAATAATATATACAGAAGATTGGAATGAAGTAAATCCTACAGGTGACTATGTATGGATTATAAATGATAATGATACTATAGTTGATGTACCAACAGTAATAAATCTAGAAAGTATAGATGATATTATTGTATTTAATAATAACTCAATACTTGACTATAGTGGAAGGTTACTTAAAAGAGAGTTATACCTAAGACCCATTTCATGTATCTGGATGAAATTAGATAAATTTAATGAACTTAAGAGTGACTTAATAAATTGTCCGAGTCCATTTTATCAGGATCTAGTAGCTTCAGCTAAATTCTTCAGATATAATAATATAAATGAAATGAATAATAGGTTACTTAATATCGGTTATATAGATAACTTATGGAGTAACTTTGAAGATAGTAAAAAATGGTTTGATTCAGCTTACCCTGAATTCGATAATTATGTAATTGTAAAAGCTATGTACTTATTGTATGAAGGTAGAAGTAAAGAAGAAATAGGCAGATACGTGAAAGATGTAGACTATGCTTATGATTCTATCTATCGAACTACAAATTCACCTGATATGATTCCTTGCATGAATACAACTTTAAATATCATTATACAAGATGATGGATCAATGATAAGATTCTCTAAATGCTGTCATATTATGGATGAAACTGTTGATTGGATACCTATTAAACGATACTTAACTGAAGTTAGTAAAGGTAAATATGATTATCTAAATTCAATTAGTAGATGTGTACCTCAAGGTCATCGATATGTAACTCCTGGAATGAAGCATGGACTTTGTGCAGGTAATAAATGGTGTGACTTTAATAGATACCCACTTGATTCAGTTGTAGTAAGAGAATTTAGTTGTAACTTGAAATGTAAGATGTGTAGAAATGATCATTATTTATCTAAGGAAGGGTTAGATTCTTATTTCAAGGTACTAGATTCAGTAAAGGGATTAAAATTAAATTTACTTGAAGTAACTAGCAGTGGAGAGCCATTCCTTCAAAAAAAGAGATTTATGAATTACCTTGAGGGATTAACTCCTGAATCTGACTTTAAGAAGATAAAGATAATCACAAATGCTACTTTAATAGATGAAGATGACATCCGTAGATTAAAAGAAATTTCAGATAAAACTGGAATTATATATGATATATATGTATCATGTGATGGTATCAGTGAAGACACCTATAAGAAGATAAGAGGTGTTAATCTATTTAATAAAGTAAGAGATAATATAGCACTACTAAAGAAGTTAGGATTACTATGGAAATTACATGTAGTCTTATGTGAAGATAATTTAAGTGAGCTACCTTACTTACCTGAATATTGGGAACAGTATGGAGTAGAACATAAAGATATCATTATATTAGAGTGCGAATCTTATTATGAAAATGAAAATAATCACAATGATAATAAGGTTGTAGTTAATTCTGATGAGTATAAGGAATTCAAAGAAAAATATCCTGACATTGAAATGCAGAATTATGCAGAAACTGGATGGTGGTGGAGACAGTAACATAAACAAAATACACCATAATATTCAAGTTAATAGATTTGAATATAATAAATTGAAGATATTATATGGGAGATATTAAATGAAAACGAATTTTTATATTAATGTTCAAGGTGGATTAGGATTAAACGCAGCATTAGCTTCATTTCTTACTGAAGCTAAGAAATATCATCCAGATGATAAATATTACGTAACTAGTCCTTATTTCGATATATTCTTAGCATGTGAAGCTATAGATTATGTATATAAACCTAATGAAATTAGGGATTTCTTATTTGATGCTAAGAATGATACAAATAGTAAGATTATTAATAATAGATTATATGATTTAGATAGTTTTATTCGTAAGGAGTCAAATTACTCTGAAGCATGGGCTGAGTTACTAGGATATAAATGGAATAAAGAAATTGAAGGCACTTCAGTAAAATCAATACTTAATCCATGTAAAGCATTTCCTAGCATAATTCAGCAAGTACAGCAAGTTAGGGAGTCCCTAGCTCAAAGAGGATTCTCAAATTATGTAATTATGCAATTTACTGGAGGTCAATCTCCATTACAGGAAGCAGCAGATGATAATTGGAGTACAATTCCTTACGATTACTTAAATGAGCCATTAAAGCGACATTATCCGATTGAGAAAGCACAAGAGTTCATAGATAAGTTCACTGAACAAAATCCAAATACAGGTATTATTTTATATCAGTTGCCTAATGAACCTGCACCTGCAAATACAAATACAATACGAATTAGCATTCCTTATTTAGCTTATTATGAGTTAGCTAAGGAAGCTATAGGAGTCATATCTATAGACTCTTCTTTACAGCATTTAGTAGCTGGAGTAACTAAAACTGTAGTAATCTGGGGACATACATTACCTAGGAGTTTTGGTTATTCATATAATAAAAATATTATTCAGGATTGTCGAAGAGATGATATCTTATATTTCACCGCATTAGGTCCATCTGGATCAAAGATTAATTATATATCCCCAGATGAATTACTTAATACTGTAAATTCATTCTTATTTGATAGTAAGTGCATTGAAATTGAAAATCAAGTTACTAATTAATCGGAGATACAAATGAATGAATTAATAACTATTGGAATACCTGCATATAAAGCTCATAGTACAATAACTAAAACTTTAGCTAGTATCCTAATACAGTCAATTAAGGTAAAAGTTATTATCTCAAATGATAATCCAAATGATAATTATACGGATATAATATCATTGTACCCTGAATTAAATATAATTGAGATAACTACTGATAAAAATTCAGGTCCAGGTGTAGCTAGACAGAAAGCATTGAATAAATGTGATACTCCATATATTACATTTATTGATGCAGATGATGTATTTGCTACTCCATATAGCCTAGAACATCTATTACTAGCTATGAAAGGTCCGAATACAGTAGTTACTCAAGGTGCATTCCTACAGGTAGTTAATCAAAATAATATTAATAAATTTCTACCCAGGAATGACTTACTCCATCCATGGGTATTTGGTAGATTATATAATGTTGATTTTATTCGTAAAAATAAAATTACATTTGGACTCAGTAGAGCCATGGAAGATGGATATTTTAATGCATGTATTAGAATGTTAATTGAAGGTACTAATTTTAAATGGAATGCTATTGAGGAACCTGTATATTATTGGTCTATGGGATCTGAACATTCAATAACTAGATTTGGTACTGAATTGAATAATGGAATCCCTTTATATAATTATGGATTATGTCCATTAGGGTCAGCTAAATGTTTTAATGATGCTATTAAATTTGTAAAAAATATAGATCCATTTAAAAGTTCACTTAGTAGAGTAGCAGCTGAACAAATGGTTACTCAGTATATAACATATTATATGTGTATACAGGAATCACCTATATATTCAGCACAAAATCTATGGGTAGCTAAATGGTTTTATTTAAATTGTTATAGACATTATGAATCAATAATTCCAAGTGAAGTATTAGATGATATAGCACTTAGGTTATTTAAATCAAGTCACCTAAAACATATACCTACATTAACCTTTAATCAATGGTTTACAAAATTACGAGATGATAGTAATGACTTTGATCTAAATGAAATTAATGATATTAGATCAAGATTACCTATTGATATAATTAATGCAGAAAAATCAACTGGAGTAGTAGGTGACAGTATATTAGAATTTATGAATAAATGAAGAGAGTGATATAAATGGCTAGCTTAAATCTAAGTAATGGCAGTAAGTCAGTTAACATACCAATACAACCTGGAGTTAATAGCTCAATAGATGCTAAGAAATTAACAGTTACTAGGAATTCCGATGGAGCTGTAATTGGATATATTGGACTTACTACCAACTCAGGACAAAAAACTTCACCTGGTATAGCTATTAAGCAAGGTACAGCTACTTATTATGCAGCTAAAAGGTGGAAGATTACTTACTCACCTGGACATGGTACTGCACCAGCTACTAGATATGTCCCTGATGGATATGCATTAACAGCAAATGACTTACCTTCAATGAGTTCAGCTGACAAAGCTGCAACTACTAGTGCTAATGGATGGGCATGGTCTAGCTGGAATAAATCTGTAGGTAATACTGTATCAAGTGATATAACTATTACTGGTAGCTGGACTACGAAATGTTTACTTAGAATAAAATATAAACATGATGGCACCTATTCAGATCATCAAGTAAATTCAGGAACTGTAGTAAGCAATCCAAGTAGCTATGTATCTCCAGTTAATCAAGCAGCTACAATATCTACTAATGGATGGAAATTTAGTAAATGGAATTCAACTCCTACTGTAACTGGCTATACTACAATAGATGCTACATGGACTGAAAGAGTATTAATTGCATATAATACTAACGGACATGGAAGTAAATCAAATCATGAAGAAAATAAAGGATATACTATTACTAGTAAGGATGTAGCTTCACTTGGTAATATAGGTCCAAGTAATAGTGCATGGGGATGGAAGTGGAATGGATGGAGCAATGCTCCTGCTGTAGGTAGTGTAGTTAATAGTGGAATAACAATAACTGCTAATAACTGGACTCAAACATGTATACTTAGAGTATACTATCATTATACTGGATCTACATATAGGGATAGTATTGTAACGTATAATAGTACTCAATCTAGTTTTGGTTCAGTAACTGAAAAAGCAGCTACATCAAGTGCTAATGGTACTAGATTTGATAGTTGGCAGAAGTCATCAATAACTTGTACCTCACATATTAATAAAGTTGAAGCTAACTGGATTACTACTTGTTATATATCTTATTCTACTGCATATAGAACAGCACCTGCAGCTAAGACTGTTGATTCAGGTCATAAGTTAGTAGCAGCTGATTTACCTTCACTAACTAGCTATGACCCTGGAGCTTCAGGTACATCAACCAAAGGACATAGATTTGATGGATGGAATAAATCAGTAGGAGCTTCAATAACTGGACCTACAGTTATTACTGCTACCTGGACTGATACATGGGCAGTATACTATAATAGTAACTGGACTACACATTCAGCTACTATAGTATCAGTAGGAAGTACTTATGCAAGTGCTAATATAACTGCTAGCTCAAGTGGTAGGACATTCAGTGGTTGGTGTACAGATTCAGGTAGAAAGAATAAAATAACTACAACTAATACAATAGGTTCAAATATAACTTTATATGCTAAATGGACTTGTAGTTTAACTAGAATCAAACCTAATGGAGCTAGTACTACAACTTCCTCAAATGAATTTACATTTGATATCTCTACTGGAGCTAGTACTATAGGATCACTTAGTAATACTCTTACAGATGCAGGAACTCATAGTAATTGTACTTTCGTAGGTTGGTATGATACTTCTACAACTGGAGCAGATATAACTAAAAGTTCATATACTGCAGTTAATAGTAATACACAAATAAGTTCCAATAAAACTATTACTGAAATGGTTTCAGCTACATTAACATATAATGCACTTTATAGGGATGTACCTGCTTCAGTGACAGTATATGCATTAGGTAGGACTCCTAGTAGGAGTATGACTCTACCACCACTAACATCTTATGCAGATAGAACGTTTGAGGGATGGAGTACTACGTCGTCAGTAAGCTATGAGAATCCTACTACTATTGTAAGTAAATCACATACTATATCAGCCAATGAAACTTTATATGGAATTTGGTCTTGTATGGCTATGTTTGAGAAATTAAGTTATACGAACTGGAATACTAAAGATTATAAGTATGAGCGATTTGATTCAGTTAAAAGATACTTATATGATGCAGTTGGGGTATATTATGGTACTCCTGATACATACATGAATGATGACTCTATTATAAGTAAAGGCATTGCTAGCCTTTATTTAAATAATAAGAACATTTATGCAGTAACTCCAGGATTATATCCAGCTACATGTAATGTAAGTCTTAATAATTACAGAATTAGTGAAGATACTATCTTTTATAGAACATATACATGGAATAGAGAGTGGTATGTAGGTGGAGGAAGTCACTCTAAACTTATTGAAACTAAAACGTTTAATGGCACTTGCCTATATAATACTGAGACAGGTCATGGAATAGATAAATTAGATAGAAGCTCCATGTCATCAACCAATCTAAAATATTTTGGTAGATATACTGCATCTGCAGGTCGTACTGGAGTTTTCGTGTGTGATTACTGTAATCCTAGGCAGGGACCTGGATCAGTTAATAATTATGTAATAGGAAATTCAACGATATATATTAGATCAAGTGGATTTGAATCAAGTACTTATACAGTTAAAATCACTTCATGGAGTAATGGTACTATACAAATAGAATCATTACCTCCTAACTGTTATGTTATTGTTTATGGTATGGAGGATGAATATGATAGTGACGTCCATACATTAACTAGTACTGGATCTTGGAGATATCGTTATAAGTGTTCATCTTATGAATTTTATTATCCAGGTGGATACACATGGGGTTCATCTGAAGGCAATATAGATACAATTGCATACAATATGGATAGATCAGATTCAGGTCGAGGATCTGTTACTACAACTAAAGTTACTAAGTCATTTGGAAGTGACATTAATTCATCATATACTCTATATACTAGAGTGAATGAAGTAAATGGAGTATATTAAGGTATCATTAAATGAAAATATTACAATATATTAAAAGTAATACACAAAAGATATATAGAAGATATCGATTGCATGATTATATTAATTCAGACTTAATTACTGGAGATGATTTCCTACCTACTAAATCTGAATTAATGTCTTATGATAAATTGCTAGTATCAGATCCTAGATCATCGTATGCTCTAGTTAGTTTAGCTAAAGATTTAGGATTACCTATAGTATATGATAGGACTGATAATTGGTCATATCTTAATAGTGATACCTTAAATTTACGAATTAAAGATTATGCAATAAGTAAAATAGAAGAAGAGTACGTAATTAATAATGCAGATAAAATTACGTACTCTTCATATACACTTGCTCCAAATAAAATAAATTCACTGTATGTACCTAATGGTGGGGATTATAATTTACAATATACTCATAAGGGAAATACTAAAATTGCTACTTATATAGGATATCAAAGTAACAAATTAGATATTGAATTAATACAAAAGTTAGCAAGTTTTAATCCTGATTGGAAATTTGAGATTTACTTAGGAGTATTAACTGATATCCCTGGAGACAACATATCTGTTCATTCATTTATACCTAAGGATAAATTAAATGCAATGTTATTAAAATGTAAGTTAGGTATTATTGCATTTAAACCTTCAGCTTGGACTGAAGGAATGCTGCCATTAAAGGTACATGACTATATCAATAATTCACTAGATGTAGTATATTCTAATGTACCTGGAATAAAGGGAGAATCTAATATATCTAAATTATGTAGTGAATTAGATATTAATAACTTAGATTTAGACTCTTATTTAGATAAATATAATAAGAATGATTGGGAATCTATATCAGAATTATATTCATGGGATAAAATCCTAAATGATATTGCTATATATCTAGAATTAAAATAAGGACTGTAAAATGAAATATTATTTAAATTATGATACGGACCTCAATGGAATTAATGAATCATTTGGAACTACTAGTACCTTCGATGAAACTGCATTTTCTAATTTAAAGGAAGGAGATCCATGGCCAGCTGCAGTTAATTATAAACTAAGTGAATTTAAGATATATAATTTATATAATCTATACATTTATGTATATTATAAAGGATATAAATATTCACTTGGATATCATGAATATACAAATAGTATCTTAAAATGCTATCTAGCTCCTAGTAGTACTCCAGACATCTATGGAAATGATATTGATAAATATCTATCAAATTTACGTGAATTTAATAATAGTAAATATATCGAAATTAAATTTAAAGATAATGAAGAGTGTAAATTAACTATAATAGATTCTAAGTTAGATACTATATCTGAAGATATCATTAATACTTGGTATGAATTGAGTAATCTTGATAATAATGTAGAAATCGTATCGGAATGGCATTGGATCCCTATTTATCAATATTATTTAAATAAAAATACAGATATGATTGATAATATTATTGATTATGAATCATTATTTAATGAGTTGACATCAAATTATGAAAACTAAAATATCAATTATAATTCCTATATATAATACCTCAGAATATCTACCTAAATGCTTAGATAGTATTTATAATCAAACTTACACTAATTGGGAATGCATATTAGTTAATGATGGATCTACAGATAACTCAATTAATATATGTAATAATTATAAATTAAAAGATAATAGATTTATAATTATAGATAAGTCTAATGGTGGAGTTGCTAGTGCTAGGAATGAAGGGATTAAAGCTAGTACTGGTGAGTTTATATCATTTATTGATTCAGATGACTTTATTGAACCTAAGTTTTATGAGTTATTAATTGCAGCTCAATCTAGATATCCTAGGGATACAATTATATCTAGTAAGTCAGTAATTAAACTAGATCAAAAATTCATGTTTGATCTACATAAGAATTTAAAGATTAGGCATTCTGACCCTTATTTTATGATTGGTGCATGTACTTTTAGAATATTATTTAAATCTGATATTATTAAATGTAATAATCTATACTTTAATAATTGTAGTCATTATGAAGATTATATGTTTAATACTAGATATGCTTCATATGCTAAATCAAAATTAATATTTTGTAATGCAACATATATACATATAGATGATATACCAAATTCATTGACTAATTCAGATGTATATGAATCTAAATTAATATCCAGGTATGAGTCAGCTGTACCTTATTTATTTAAATTATTAGCTGAAGTATCTCAGGAAGAAGATATTGAGATAATAACTAAAGTAGAAAATATGCTTATTCATACCTTAAAGGTATTAAATGATAGATTAAGATTCATCAAAAAATATCAAGTTATGTCAATTGGTGGGAATTGTGCTAATATTAATATACTAGGTAAAGATAGACTTAAAGGTCCTGTAGACAATATAAGATCACTGAATGGATTATTAACTACTAAAGTAGTATTTGATAAAGCTATACTTAATGAAATAAATGAATCAAAATTAGTTAGTGTAGGTAATATCGGTAAAGATGTAGCTTATTACTATGACAAATATATGATACATCATAATAACCCTACAGAAACTAAATTTATTGAAGAATTAAAAGAAAGAGCTAATAAATTATATGAATATATAGACAATCTTACAGATAACCAATACTTAATTTACACTTTAAATCAATTTGATGTAACTAAAGATGGGAATCCAACGAAGAAGTTTAATCAAGGACTTGAATATCTTAAATCTATAAATAAATTGGATAAAATTATATTTATTGGAAATAAATCTATTGGTAGAAGACATTGGTATCATTTTAATTTTAAATCAATTCCTGAAAATATAAAATACATTGATATATATTTGGATGCTAATGATAATTTAGCATTTTATTCATTTTATTACTTACTATATAAGTTACTTAATAAATAAATTTAATTTACCTTTCGAAACATATTCCTTAATATATTGCTTTAAGAAAACGGTTTCGAAAGGTATATGAATCTAAATTCAGATACACCTCTGCAATGATATTAAGATATCTAAGAGGTAAATTTATTAAAGTCGGTATCGAGTTTTCACCCTTACTGTGTAGTGGAAGTGTTACACCTAATTTACATTTATAATCGCCTTACTTCATTACGGAGTAAGGCTATTTTCATCTACATTTTAAGGAGTAATTTATGGAGTTGATCAAAACTATTACATTCAAGTTAAATACTAAGTTTGAGGTAGGTGACTTAATAAAATTAGAATACATTGATAGACAAAGAAATACAATTAATTGTCAGATACTTAGTATAGTTTCTATAGAATTTATCAATGGATTAGATCGAATTTCTACGTATAATATATGGATTAATTTAACTAATGGATATGTGTTAAGAGTGCCATATGATTATATGAACCCTTATGAGACAGGTCCAGTCTATATAAGATCTCCAGATATGAAGAAAGAAAAAGTTGTTAATACTATAAATGATATAGATGCATATGATTGGAGTAATAAAGTCTTAACTGTAGAGGCATTTAAATGAAATTAAGTAAAAGTATTCAATTTAATATTGATACTAAATTTGATATAGGAGATCCAATATTAATAAAATATAAATATTTAAATGAAGAGTTCAATTTAAATATACTATCTATAGATATTAAATTAGGAAAAGTCGACGGTGAAACCTATTTAGATAATCTTCATATATATCTTAATTTAATAGATAATACTAAATTAGAGATATCTTATACTATTTTCACAAGAAAATTTGATTCAGTAATTCATTTAGGTACTGATAATGAATGTAATAAATACCTTACAATTAATGGTATTAATTCAAATGAATGGGTTAATGAAAATATTAAGATACTTATAAGTGAGAATTGAATGAAATTAACAAAAACTTTAGTAGTAGAAACTAAATTTAATATAAGTAAAAAGATCTCTTATGTAACTCACAGACAGGGTAAATCAGTTTTATGTAGGGATATTGTTACTTCAATTAACTTTGAAGAGTCAACTGGAAATGGATTTACTTCTATCCCTTTGTTGTGTATTACAATTAACTTAATTAATGACACATTACATTTATATTTTAAATTAAAAGGAACTGAATATGTATTTAAGGAACTCGATTCAGTTAATACTAAAAGATATGTTACTTTAGTAAATAGTAGAAAGACTCATGATTGGGTTAAAGATAATGTAAAAGTTTATTGGGAGTAACTAAGATGACTAAAAATTATCTAGTAAATATAAACGTTCTACCTAATATTGGTGACAAAGTACTGTTATTAGGAACTGTGATAGATGAATATGTACAGGAACATGAAGTAGCAATTTCTGGAGTAGTAGCTTCAATTGATTTCATTGGATATTTTATAGCTATAAATTTAACTAATGATGTTATACTCAATATACATTTATCTATGCAATTAGATTCAGCCTTCACTATATCTGAAATTAAAATAAAGAGTAATATATGTAATAATTATCTTTTATTATATAATAAGTTAATAATACAAATAAATGATAAAATAATAAATTCAATTAGAGACTTAATTACTGTGGAATTCGAGGATTACAATGGATGAGATAGATATTCTTAATTTGAATATAGGAGATGAAATCTCTATAGATACAGGAGATTGCATAAATTCCTGTATAGCTTCTATTTCAGATTTATCAAAAGTTGAGGGTGTGATATGTACATCTAAGATAAATTTAGTAAGTGGAGATATATTAGAAGTTCATGCATTTGGAGAATCTCCATTCTTTGCATCCCTAACTTTTCTCGATATTGATGGTTATGTACATTATAGTGTTATCGCTAAAATAAATGGGATAGAACGTGATGCATATCAAATTTATTCAGCTATAGTGCGATTCAATAATATGAGGTCATAATGAGTTATATGAATAAAACTGAATTTAGTTTCTTATGTTTACCAAAATGGCCAGCTATGTTCGTATATGGTAAGCCAGTTAGTGAGGAATTAGCAATTGAAATAATACTTAGGACTGATAGTTTCATGTATTCAGGGAGTGGCGGGAATAATAAGGAATTTAATGAAGCTGCAGTTAAAGTTCTTGGAATACCTGATCCTTATGAATTTATGGAAGAAGAGTTGGATTTAAAGGTATCTATAATAAATAAAGCTATAGAAAATAAAGAAGATGTTACTGAATTAAATAAGAAAAGAAGTACATTGCATAGATTACAACTTATAGCTAAATTAGAACATGAAATATATCTAGATAAATTAGGTTATCTTAAAGATTTATCTTATATTAATAATAATTGGATGTCTTCTGCATTTGTATTTGGACCACATGGATGGATTCATCCAGATGGTAAGATAGGCTATGTTGATAATATAGGGAAGAATCCTGATCCATATGAAATCTATGAGGAGTGGGAATTAGTAGCAAAGGAATTCCCTGAGTTGGATTTAAAGGTATCTGTATTAAATTGTGAATCAGGTGAAATTAATGAAGTTAACTCTAGAGTAGCATTTACTTTAGAAGTAAAGTCCGGTCAAGTTAATATATTAAATGAGAATCCAACTATAGATTGGTTAGCTAATAATGTAACTGCAGGTAGAGTAAATAACCTAAATATATGGCAAAGCCTATCTCATGAATGTTATTGGAATATATCTGAAATCGAAAATAAGATATTACCTATAATGAATAAGGTAATGTCTAGGAGATTGAAATATCTTACAGAAAGGTGATATTGACAAAATGAATACGATATTAAGTAAAGATAATGATACTATACTAGAGGGTCAATGTAGGATAATTGCAAATAAAGTTATTAAACCTACATGCATGAATTGTAGGAATTTTATAAGATTAGAATTTCCTAACTATAATTCAAATATCATTGAAATACATGAATATTGCTCAATTCCTAAATATAGGATTCAATGTAGTAAAAATGATAGCTTAATTAATTGGAGGGTAGTTACTTTAACTGATGGATCAATATTATGGAAGAAAACAAAGCAAGAATAGAGTTGAAATTTAAAATTGGAGATCAAGTAGATATCTCAGGTAAATATGTTGATATTATTTCTTCAGTTGATATCTTACATGAGTTTAGTACTAAGATAATGACTAAGATTGGAGTTATAAACTTATTATCTGGAAATTCATTGTTATTATATTATAATCCAATATCAAGAGTTAATCCCTTATATTATATACAGTATAATAAGGCTACCACTAATAATATACCAATTCATGTTTCAGGTGCAGAGGTAAGCTTATGGAGATCAAATTAATACCTAAGTTTAGTGTAAGTGACTTAGTACATATAGATAATGAAGAGTATATTATATTATCTGTAGATTTAAATTATAGATTTGATAGAATAGATAGAAATATTATTAGAATTAATTTAGTTAATAATAGGTTCATATTAGTGACTTATAGTGTACATAATTTTAATGCACCTATAAGGTATTATATTAATACTATTAATTCAGGTACAGTTATAAGGATAATTGATCCTAATGAATTGGAGTTTGATAAATGTCAGCTAGAATAGAGATAGATGTATGTATCGGGGATAAATTAAAATTATATAGTTATCCAGGTAGAGTTGATGCTATAGTTACCTCAATAGATGTAGATAATGCTATGTTTGCTTACCTGGATGATAAATTTCATTATATAATTATAAATACAACTAAGGGACCTCAATGTATCCAATTTAATAATAAACTTGTAATTCAACCTATATTTTATGTAGAAAGAACTGATAAAGTTTATACATCAGATGAACCTTGCATAAGAGTAATATATGAATAAGTATAAAATAAAATTTAAAGTTGAGATAGGAGATGAACTATTACTTGCACCTAAGGAATTAAATATTAAGATTGTAGTTATTTCTTTAGATTATGAGATAATAGATGGTATAATATATGGATATATAAATGTGACTCCTAATGGATATCTTATGCATGATAAAATATATATTCAATTTTATTTATATAATATAGACAATATAGGTCAAATAAGAAAATTTCAAAGTCAACAATTCATAAATATTAGGACTGGAGAAATTTTTGATTCATTTAGTCCATGTATGGAGATAGTATATGAATAATAACTTAGCATTAAATTTTTTAATCGGAAGTTTAATTTCTTCAGATAATAATTATAATGATGATGATAGAGTGAGAAATTTAGAATTACTAACTAAGCTTAAATCAGATAAGCTAGCTAATATAGATGAAGAGCATCTAAAGTTAATTGATAAAGGTATTGAGATATTAAGGAATGAGTTAAATGAATGAATCAATAACTATTAAATTTAAAATCGGAGATATCGTTAAATTTCCATTTAATGAAGGTGAGTGTATTATACTTTCATATGATGATACAGTTTCTATGTGGACTATTGGTGAAACTAATCCTATGAAACTCTATAGATTATTACTAATAAATTTAACAAATGATGTAACAATCTATGTAGATTTAACTTCTTATTCAGATGGATCATCAATATTTAGATACACTTATTCCAATAAATTTAATGAATTAAAAAATCTACCTAACTATATAATAGATCAATTAATTGATATAAAGGAGTAATTTATGAATCAAATTGATATAAATTCAACCTCAAATGATATTTTAGCTATAGCGGATCTTCATGCAGATGAATGGAGATACTATAATAATGAACCTAACGAGAGGTTACTACAACCTTTAATTATTGCAGATAGATTATGCTATTTAGGTAAAGAGTTAGGTATTGATACATTACTAGATTTAGGAGATACATTTAATAAACCTAAACCAAGTCCATGGGTATGTTATGTAATTGAGCAATTTTTTACTAGGCTCAGTAAACAATTTAAACATATCTTAGTAATATACGGACAACATGACAATTTATCTCGAAATAATAAATATGATCCTAAAGACACAATGATGACGTTAATGTATGATATTTCCCCAGTTATTAAGTATTGTCATGATACTATGGTTAACTATAATGGATGTAATATCTACATGTCTAACTATTTATTTCAATCAGAGATTAAAATTCCTGATTGTGATATATTTGCATCGCATGTCTCATTAGGATTTGGGCAAACAATTAGTGGTAACTATAAGTTAGGTGTATTCGGTGATATTCATACAGAATATGATGAAGGTAAAGATCATATGGTTGCACCTACTCGTCAGTTATATCCACATCAACCTGATGATCCACATTATGCTATTATTCATACAGATACATGTACATTTGAGAGGAAGGTACTTGATGGTACCTGCATGAAATTAGATGGATCAACATATGAACATAGATTCCTTAGATTAAAAGAATCTCGTCAATATATTGATGCAATGAGTAGAGGATTGACTTCAGGTGAAGTAACAGAATCAAGTAACCTAAGATCAGAAATTAGTAGCAATGTATACTCTGACCTTGAATCCATTTTGACTGAGCAAGGTTTAATGGATATTCATCATCAGATTGATATGACTAATGCACCTCAACCAATTTCATTTAATTTTAAATTACTTAATCTTGAGGCAATTAATTTTAGATCTATTGAACATCTATTAATAGATTTTAATCAATGGGATAGAGTTTTATATGTTTCAGGTGAAAATGGAAATGGTAAGTCATCTCTCATAAGAGCTATTATTACTGCACTTGTAGGTGACCCTTCAATGAAATCTTTTAATCGTAAAGTTGAAGGTGAAGAATCACTAACTTGTTGCGTTAAATTAAAGCTATCTTATAATGAACACATATATGATATTGAACGTGGTGCAGGTTGGACATGTTTCAGTATAGATGGTACTGAAGTAAGTAAAAGTAAAAGAGAATTAGAGAATTTCATTAGAGAAGAATTACCTTTTATTAATTATTTTAATTATTTAACTATGTTACCTAATCATCATTATTTTGATTCAATTGATAGGACACAGTTAATTAAAACTTGCTTTAATCTAGAGATTTTTGATTACATTTATTATAAAGCATGTGACTTAGTATCTAATAAATACAATGAACTTAATGATATCAATAGGAAGATTGAATTATTAAATGGAATTATTGAAAGTAAAACTCAGACTATAGATAAATATCAATCAGAATTATCATTGATTAAGTTGCCTGAGGAATCTGAATCTGAATTAAATAATGAGATATCTGAAGTTACTATACTGAAAGATAATATTACTGAGCAATATACTCAGTTAATGAAGATTTATAATGAGATTAAGTTAAATAATAAGAATTTAGGAAACTTAAGTTCAGTAAATCAAGAGGAAGTCAAAAGTAATATTGAGAAACTTAATGAATTAGATAAACTTACGGATGCATCGAATAATTTTGCAGTTACAGTAACTGATCAATCACTTAAATTAAATTCAATTAAATATGAATTTGATAAAATTAAGACTGAGATAGACTCAAAGAATAAATTAATTAAATCATATGAAGAACAAATTGAGAAATTAAGTGATGTAAATAAGAATACCATTCCATGCCCTAAGTGTGGTGCATTCATCAGTCTTACTGATAATAGTCAGCATATTGAAGAAATTCGTAATACAATCGAAACCCTTACTTGTGAGGTGGAGAATTTCACATCTCGACTTAATGATATTGAGACTGAATATAATACACAGTCAAGTAAGTTATCTGAATTAAAATCAGAACAAGAAATTCTACAGAAAACAATATCAGATCATACTGAAATGTTAGCTAAATCAAATATTACTGCAGGTAAACAGTATTATCAGAATTTATTAGCTTCACTTGATTCAATATCTGATATTAAAAATAAAATTTCTGAATTACAAGTTACCTATAATGAATTGAATACTAAATATAGTTCAGATCTTAATGTATTTAATACTAAATTAAATGGAGTTAAGTTTAATGAATATATAACAAATATAACAAATAAGCTTAGTGTTATTAAAGAATATAGTATTAAATTAAATAATATAACTGAATTAGATACTGAAATTAAAAATCAGAATTTACAAATTAATGAATTGAAAGAAGATATTAATGTAAAGAATTCTGAATTATCTAGATTACAGAAATATCAAGCATTATTTAATCAGAAAGATTTAAATTCAATTCCATATAAAATCTTAGCTAATGTAGTGGATTCAATGTCAAATGATAATATCAAATTTAGATCATCTAGGGAATTAGCAAATGGAAATGAAAAATTTGAGGTATCTGTATCTATTAAAGTAAAGAATAAATGGATTGATTATATTGATGCATCTGATGGTCAGAAATGTATTCTAGACTTATTCATTGTAAATCGTATTGTCAATCTATTAGGTAACGTTGGAATACTATTAATGGATGAAGCTGTAGCTAATGTTGACTCAGGTAAAATGGGTATCATCTCAGACTTCTTTAATAGTACTAATACTAATAAGATCATTTATACATCACATAATGAATCTCTAGCTTTTGGTGATTCAGAATTGCATTGTGAGTTAGATGATGAAGGAGTAACTCATTTTACATGGAGTTAACTAAAAGATTAAATAAGACTGACTCAATTCGATTAAATGATGAATTATTTAATATCGGAGATGAGTTAGTCTTTACTGTTCCAAATTCAAATGTAGTTATTTCAACTATAATAACTTCAATTGAGGAAGTACATCCAGGTTACATAATAATTAATAGCACTGGAATAAAAGATAAACCAATGAGGAATGATCTGTTACTTTATTGGGAAGGATATAAATTAGCTATAAGATTTGGCAGGTGGAATGAATATATTGAATTTCTACAAAATGGAGATATAAAATTTCATGCACGTGATAATTCTGAATATGAAGTTAAAGTTACATTGAATGGAAAGGAGTTAGTTCGTAATGATTTCATCAGCTTCACTTGATCTATTTAAGGTAGGTGATATATTATCTATTATTAATGTCAATGGTAAGCTTGTACATGAATTTGTAATAACTTCAATAAATGAGAACTTCCATATTAATAAACGATTTGATTTAGAATTAGGAGATATACATGTAGTAAGTAATACTTCAAATTGTGATACAATACATGTAACTTTAATGTCAGGTAAGAATCAACAAATAAATCTTGACTTAATAGGATTATCGAATGAGGTCAAATTAAATAAAGATGGAGTTACTTTAGTAATGCATTATATGGGTTGGTCTAATATATGTATACTTAAGCTTAATGAAAAGGAACTAAACTTTAATGATTTCATTAAATATAAACTTAATTAAACCTGGAGATATATTATTAATCAAGTTTACTCAGTATCTTGTAACTTCTATTGATATTGAATCTAATCATTTAATTCTTAATACATTTGATTTATTAAATAAATATATGCGTATTGAGATATTTATTAATAAAGATGGAAGTGATTGGATTGTGTTCAAATTAATTAATACTTTCATACCTAAATTAATTAGTACCTCAATACCTGACGTAATACTATTAACTAAAGATAATAGATTTTTATTTATATTCAGTGAACCAATTCAATTAAATGGAGTTAACTTAAAATATGCAGATCTTATTGAAAGATAACATATTCATTCCAGGAGCTATGTTGGAATTTCCTAGGGAGTCAAATACTAGCTATGTAGTAACTTCTATTTATAAAATAGAAGAAAGAGATTCATTGCTTGTATTAAATACAATTGATTCAGATGGAGATGAATGCATAATAGAATTAATTGACATGATGTATTCTATACATAGTAAAGATCGTATGCTTAGATTCTGGTTAGAAAATTCATCATATGATGCTGTATTATATTCTTCTGAGATATATTATGATAGTATTGTTAAAATAAATGGACATGAAGTGAACTATAATGATTTAGTTAATTGGAGTGAATGATGTCTACCTTAGATTCATTTAAATTAAATGAAGATTTAATTAAACCTGGTACTATATTAAAATTTTCTAGTAATACAGATGATCTAGAATCAGAATATGTTATTACCTCAGTAAGACCTGCTGCACCTCATACATGGGCATTATATACAATTAAATCTGATGGAGATCATCCTACTATCTTTATTCATCATGTGCCTTTCGACATGAGTAGAGGATTATATACATTGATAATTACTATAAGTAATCAGTCATATAGGTATATACTATATTCAGATAATTCTCATTCAGGATGGACTACATTGAAAATAGATGGACTTACAATTAGGTACTCTGACTTAATTAAGGAGTCATAATGTATTATACACTTTAATATAAATTAAATGAACATTTAATTAAACCTGGAGATCACTATGATGAGTCTAGATATAGAATTATTTAAATGCAGTAATAAAATAACATTAAGCAATAGATATGATATATTATATGAATTTATAATTGCTTCAATAGAGATATCTAAGCACTCTGACATAGGACATCCTGAATATGATTTTAATGTAATTAATATATCTAGTAAATCAGTTAAAGAAGCTAAGGTATCTATATATTATTCAGAATATCTTCATAGAATACTAATACATGTACCTGATTTAAAATATGTATTTACAATATATTCAGAAGATGATGATATGAATGAGTCGGTAATATCAATAAATGATATAAGATATACTTATGAGCAATTAGTAAAGAAGGTCAAGGAGTAACATATGGTTCCAATTGAGAAAATAAAAGATGTGATGCATTATTTTAAGGTAAGAAATTATCAATGCTACTTAGTAGGTGGATGCGTAAGGGATAAATTATTAGGTAAGGAACCTAAGGATTATGATTTAGTAACTGATGCTACACCTGAGCAAGTCCATCAGATTATAGATGAAGATGTTCAGGAAGATTTATTTGTAGGGTATTCTAATATTAGTAATAACTCAGAAAAGTATGGTGTAACAATGCCTTTAGTAGATGGTACTAATGGGTTAGAACAAATCGAGATTACTACTATGCGTAGAGATATCACTAAGGGTAGGCATCCATCTATTGAATATACTACAGATATTAATGAAGATGCAATGAGACGTGATTTTACTATTAATGCATTGTATGAAGATATTGATGGTAATATATTGGATCCTACTGGATTAGGTAAATCTGATATTGAGTCTAGGACCTTAAGATTTGTAGGGAGTGCTAATGCTAGAATTACTGAAGATCCATTAAGAGCTTACAGGTTAATTAGATTTGCTAGTACTTTAGGATTTCAGTTAGATATAATTGACTTACCCACGGATTATATGGGACATTATGATATAGATTATTCTGAGGTATCTAGGGAAAGAAAGTTAATTGAATTCAAAAAGATGCTTGAAGGTAAATATTTCAATGAAGTTGATTGCTTCAAGTTAATGAATAACTTTAATATTTTTATGGATTTAAAACTTGATCAAATGTTATTTAGTGACATGATCAAATGTACTCAGAATCCTACTTGGCATGCTGAAGGAGATGTATTAAGTCATACTTTAATGGTCATACATCAAATGGCTAATTTTACTGATCATGACTGGATAGATATGTTAGTAGCTATGTTACATGACTGTGGTAAATATCAAGCTGGTATTGAGAATGGAAATAAACCAGGCACTGACTATATGAATACAAATGGTCATGATGAGTTAGGAGCTACTATTGCTTATAATATCTGTAAGTCGTTAGGTCTATCAAATAAAGAATGTGAGGATATTGAATGGTTAGTATTACATCATATGGATGCACATCATTTATTTGAAATGAAAAGTAAGTGTAAGATATGGAAGATAGTAACTCATCCTTTATTTAATAGATTAGTCAGATTAGCTATCTGTGATGAACGTGGATGTATCCAGATTAAAGAAAATGAATGGATAGATATGCCTACTACTTTAATTAAAGTTCCTAATGTAGCTTCTGCTATTACTGACTTATCAGTTAGTTATGGTAAATTCATTACTAATACTTCAAATTATGCAGTTACTAGGTACCCTGAAATTACTAAGATTTCAGTAAATACTATTGAGTTACCTGAACCTATACTTACAGGTACTTATTTAATTGGTAAAGGTCACAAACCTAATGATTCATTTAAGAAGGCATTAGATGTAGCTTATAAGCTTCAAATTGATCAGAATATGTTAGATATTGATTTATTATATCGCAATGTTAAAAATCTTATTAAGAAATACTAACTAAACCAAAATTAAGGAGTTATTATGAAGATTACTAATATTAAAATTGATGGATTTGAAGATAATTCAGCATTAATAAAATTCTTCACCTACATGCTTGAACATTTTGGCGTACGCTCAATTGAAGCTAATGAGTTCCGTAATTGTATATCTGAAATAGCTAATGACTGTGAAGATAACTATAAAGATGAAATCTTAAGTTATTTTAATGAAGTTCTTTGTGATGGTGAAATTATTGATAATGATCAGGAGAAGTGTATAGAAACTTTATCATCAGGTGATGAGATAGGTACTGCTATTATAGATGGAAAACCTTATGTAATTTCATTTTCATGTACATGGAATCATTCACCATATTTTTCACTTTCTGAATCTATGAATTGGTATCCATGGAACTTCTCAATTGATGCTAAGGAAGTTTATGATGAAAATAATAGACCATCAGGGACTGTTAAGCTTCAACGTAAACCTCAAGAATTAAATGGTTTTATTCTTACTAATAATAATGTAAATGAATTCTATGAATGGTTACAGTCTCAGTTACCTGAACTTATAATTGAGAGTGTAGCAGAATCCAATAGATATGATGGATATATGACAAAGTCCCATACGCAGACAGAAGTTCATTTTGATATTAAGAAAGATGATGAATTCGATCATAAATATGATTTAGTATTTGGATGGAATAAATTTAGAATTAATAATTTCCACTATTTAGATTATACTAAAGATGGAAAACCATTTATTCATATTATTTCTAGTGATGAATTAAAGAAGGAGTACAATGTATTATGATAAAAGATAACTTAGGTGATAGGATGAAGAATAATTATGAGTCAATTACTAACTATAGATTGACTCGTAGAATGCCAGTTATTATTCGTATTGATGGATGTCATTTTCATACATTCACTAGACATTTTAAGAGACCATTTGATGATGTATTAATTACAGCAATGCAGAGAACTACTAAGAAATTAGTAGAAGAAATTCAGGGATGTAAATTTGGATACACTCAGTCAGATGAAATTTCACTATTACTTACTGACTATGATACATTTACTACAGATGCATGGTTCAATTATGAATTACGTAAACTCACTTCAGTATCTGCATCCATAGCTACAATGTATTTCAATAAGGAATTTGAAAAGGCAGTGAATGAATTCCAGTTATCAAATAGTGAGTATCATGAAATTAGCAGTTACCTTAAAGCTATTGATACTGGAGCTTACTTTGATGCAAGAGCATTTAATGTTCCAATAGAGGAAGTAACTAACTACTTTTATTGGAGACAGTTAGATGCATCACGTAACTCAGTTCAGATGTTAGCTAGGAGTAAATATTCACATAAAATGCTTGAAGGTAAGAGTAACTCTGAAGTTCAGGACATGCTTATGAATGATTTTAAAATTAATTGGAATAATGAATCTACTGTACATAAGAGAGGCACTTCAGTATATAAAGTAGGTGATAAAGTAATTATTGATACTAATATGCCTATACTTAAAGGTGAAGATAGGTCTCATGTAGGTAAGCATTTCATTTTAAATGAGGAGTAAAATGAGTAAAGTATTAGTTATACCTGATCCACATGAAAGTCCATTATGGAAATATTGGGTGACTAGATTTGAAGGTGAATATGATTTAGTTATATTCATGGGTGATTATTTTGATGATTGGAATTCAGATACTCATTGGAGTGATCATAATAGTGATCCAATTTCAAATTTTGAAGATATCATGAAATTTTATAAAGACCATGTCACTATTACTAAGGTATTAATCGGTAACCATGATTTAGCATACCTAACTGAGGATATTACTATTTCAGGTCACCAACTAAAACATGCAGTTGATATAAAAGATGTACTTGAGAAACATTTAGATGATTTATTAATTGCAACTAATATAGATGGTACTGTATATAGTCATGCAGGTTTGTCCAAGACGTGGGTGACTGATAATTATTCTGAAGAAAATCCAGATATTAATGATTTAATAAATAAACTTAATACTACATTCCATCATAGAATATTTAAACCTTTTGAGTTTAATTTCATGACATTTGATAGGAGTGGAGATGATCCTAAACAAGGTCCACTCTGGATTAGACCTCAATCATTATCTACTGATATGGTATTTAGGTCTCAAGTAGTAGGACATACAGAGTTAATTGATGAAGATCAACGTGGATTTGACTTCATCAATGATAGACCTGTAGAAGCTAAATGTAAATTAATGGAATTACATCCAGATATCGAAGGTAATAAGTTAATTTTAACTGACAGTGATACTCATGCTCCATTGATTATTGATTCATTAACTTTAAAGAAATTAAAATAGGAGGTTAATATGATTAAACTTTTATTTTATTATAGTGAAGAAGATGATCCTAATACTTATGAGTGGGAGTTCGACATAACTTCACTTTTAGGTCCTTATACCTTACAGGAAGTAATTGAGATAGTTAGGAAGAAATTTCAGGAGTCACATAAGAATGCATTTACATATAGAGTTCAATTTAAGTTTGGATCAATAGGGTTTATAAAGGATGGAGATAACTGGAGTGAATATTAATGAATTTATCTATATTTAAACCTGGAGATATCCTTAAATTTTATGTACTAACTCAGAATATAGGAACATATATAATAAACTCTATTGATTATGATAGCAACTTACTTAACTTATCTGTAGTAGTAGACTTAATTGATAAAAGCAAGTATAAATTTTCGATAAATAGAGCTTTATTTTCAGGAAATGATGACTCAATTTTATTAAGTCTAGATGAAATTGGTGAAGGAACTTACTATTGTATAAAATTCACTAAAGATAGATCTATATACTTAAATTACAAGTATGAAGAAACTCAATTCATGGCATTAATCAAATTAAATGATAAATTATTAACATATAAGGAGTTAAGATGAAGTTGCTTAGTAGCTTAATTAAACCTGGAGATACATTACAATTAAATATAATAGATTATTCAATAGCTGGTAGATATGTAGTAACTTCAGTAGATGATAATACCATTAATGTAATTCTAAGTAGTGGAGTCAATAAAATAGTAGTTTCAGAAAATGAAAATTCTATATTAATGTTATTTGGTAAAGCTAATATGGCTTCATATTGGTATGCAGTGACACTTAAGGAAACTGAATCTGTATTTTTAAATGATAAGGATGAAGAAACTAAGTATCATGCAGCAATACTATTAAATGATAGTAAATTAATAACTTATAAGGATTTAACATGCACTTCAGCATAGATGAATTAGGTATAGATAAGGAAGGAAATATTATTAGATATAAAGATAAAGTTGCACTTGGAGATCATACTGGTATAATTGAATATAGTAGATCTGAATGCAGATTCATAATTAAATGGGATGATGGTCACTATAGGTCATTTAATCATCATATAGCTAAAGAATTACTTAAGATATAATATGAGGGTATTAAGTAATTTATTTAAGGTAGGTGATATATTACATTTCTCGAATGAAAATGTACCTGAAGGAATAGAATGCGTAATTGAGTCAATAGATTATAATGAGCGTCTTATAAATATAACTCCAACTAGTTTTTATAAAGGAGATGCATTTGAACCTACTAAACTAATATCATTTGATTATATTAACAATAATATAACTATAGATATAGGATATGAATATACAACTATATGCATAGGATCACTTGATACTATAGATGTAAAATTAAATGGTAGACTACTTAATATAAATGATTTTGAAATTAAGGAGTAATATATGGTTGAAATTACAGGTAAATATGGAACTGCTAAGATTTATGTAACTGACGATGCTCACTTGGATGATGAAACTCGTAAGCAGTTATATGAATTGATGAATTCAAAAGCAGTTGAAGGGACTCAAGTAAGAATTATGCCTGACACTCATGCAGGTAAAGGTGCTACTATTGGAACTACAATTAAACTTAAAGGTAGAGTAATACCTTCAGCAGTAGGATGCGATGTGGGATGCGGGATGTTAGTAGCTAAACTCGATGGAAATAAAGTTCATGAATTATTCGGACATGAAGATGGACTCGAGAGATTAGATAAAGTGTGGAGAAATATGATTCCAATGGGAACTTCACATAGATCTAAGGTACATAAGTTTGCATCTAACTGTCACCTAGATAAGATTATTGCACCTATTAATAAAGATAAGTTACTTTACTCTATCGGAACTCTAGGTGGAGGTAATCATTTTGGTGAATTAGATGTTGATAATAATGGAGATTATTACTTAGTAATTCACTCAGGATCTAGGCATTTAGGCATTGAAGTAGAGTCTTACTATACTAAGAAAGCTAAGGATTATCATACTGACTGTTCAAAAGAGAAATCAGATTTAATTGCAAAATTAAAAGCTGAAGGTAGGGAGAAAGATATTCAAAAAGAATTATCTAAGTTAAAGAATCCAGATCCAGTTCCTACCCACCTAGCTTATCTTGAAGGTCCTATGCTCGATATGTACCTCAATGATATGAAGTGGGCTCAAGAATATGCAATGTGGAATAGAGAAGCAATGCTTGAAGATATTCTTGATGAATTGAAATTAAAGAAAGCAGTTGTTGATAAATTCTGTACTATTCATAACTATATTGATATTGATAATATGATCTTACGTAAAGGATCTATTTCATTGCAGAAAGATGAATTAGCAATTATTCCACTCAATATGCGTGATGGATCCATAATCGTTAAAGGTAAGGGAAATCCTGATTGGAATTATTCTGGACCTCATGGTGCAGGTAGAATTTTATCAAGATCACAAGCTAAGCAATCCCTTAAGATGGAAGATTTTAAGGATTCAATGAAAGGCATTTATACTACCTCAGTATCTACTTCAACTATTGATGAATCACCAATGGCATATAAACCTATGGAAGAAATCATTAATAATATAGGTGATACTTGTGATATTATTACTAGAGTTACTCCTATCTGGAATGTAAAGGCAGCTGAGGAATGAAGGATTTAGATGCCTTATTTAAACCTGGGGATATTATTGAGATTAGGTTCAGTAAAGATATATTTTCTACTTTCTTCCCGAATTCTTATAAGACTTGTATACTTTCTATTGAACCTAACTCTAAATTATTTAGAGGTATAATAAATATATCTCCATTTAAGCTACGTGATAACTACATAACTAATGAAGTGGCTTTTAGTTTCTCAATTCAAGAAAATGTCGTAGGTGAATATATTGAGGTAGTAAGTACTGATACCTCAAACTTCGATACTGTTATCGTTAAATTATATAAAAATTTAACTGACATTGAGGAGTCAATGTATCTAAATGGAGTTAAACTTAAATATGAGGATTTCATATGAGACAGTTAAATAAGATTTTTGAGCCAGGTGATATCATTAAATTTATAGATTGCAATCATATTGTATTAGCGAGTACATGTGTGATATCAATTGATGCTAAAATTATTAATGTTACTCCATATAATCCATATAGTTTATACTACTCAATTGATAGATGTAATGTTACAAAACTTAAATTCATTGAAGTTAAGGAATCTATAACTATACTTGAAATTGATGAGAATGACTTTAAACGTAGAGTAACATATATACATAATGATTCAGTGCATCCTAGTAGATTAATATATTTAAATAATAAGATATTAGATTACAAAATTTTAACTGGAGTAAATTTATGAATATTAATAGCTTATTTAAAGTTGGAGATAAGATATCCATTAACTCAAAATATGCGAAGGCATCTTATGTAGTAATGTCATATGAGGAACCTGAATTAAATTATTATGGAGGTAAAGATATATATTATCTACAAAATTTAAATTTATGTAATGAACCTGAACATGATCCTGCATTACCTCCTGCAGTTACTATATGTCTAAATAAATATATTAATTTTTATTTATTAGATATCACATTAGAAATTAAGAAAGATATCACTGCAGTTACTATGGGTAAATATAAAAGATACTATGAAGATAAGAGTAACGGTATCTTAAGTATTAATGATATACCTTATGTTTATGATGAGTTAATGAACTTTATTAATGATCAACCTTTATTTGAAAGTTAGGATATACTAATTAATATATTTAAATTAATGGAGATAATTTATGACTTATATTAACTTGGATGACCTTCAGTGGTACCGTAAATCATGGTGGATTGAAGATCAAATACAGAAAGGATATATTGTAGATATCGAATTCCCTAATTTACATGATGATTCAGTAGTAATTATATATACTGATGAAAATGAAACTAAGCAGTGGAAGAAAAAGTGGGATAGTACTTATGAACTCCGTATTTATCTATGGGAACATAGAGGTCAGATTACTTACTGGGGAAAGAAGAGATGAATGAGCTTAAAATAAAATCACATGAGATAAAAGATCGAATTAGTGAAATCCAAAGGAAACTTACTGCAGAGTTAGAATCATATCATATTGATTTTAAAGTCCATGCAGTGACTAAAAATAAATTAACAGATTTAGTAAATGGATACTATTCAGGGATATTACCCAAGGATGGAGTTACTGAAGAAATCTTACGTAAAACTCATAGGAAGCATTATATGGAAAAAAGTAGAATTACATGTCATGAGCGTAAGATTAAAGAATTTAAGATATTACTTAAAATGTATAATAGAATATATTCTAAATTGGAGTAGCATATGTTTACTCAAGTGCAAATTATTCCAAATGAAAGGGAGATATGTGAGTCCACTGGAAAAATAAAATATAGTAAGAAAGAAGCTAATACTATAATAAATTCATATAGGTCATATAAAAATATAGTAACTGATGATATGGGTAAAACAATAAGGATGAAAAGATTTAAAAATAAGAAAGTAAGGCAGTCCAATAAAGATTGCATACCTAGTAGATCTTATTATTGTAAAGAATGTGGTACTTATCATATTACTCATATGAAGTATTATGGTAGTGAGGATATAGAATGATATAATTAAGGATGTTATATGGAATGTATAGAGTATAAGTTAACTTATAGATTCATAGTTAATATTACTGTAGGTCAACTAGTTAAAATTAAAGATCAAGAGTATGTTATTACATCATATGATATACAAGAAGATGTATTGAAAGCAACTTTACTTGATAAAAGATTTAACTTTCAACCTGTACTTAGAATTAACTTAAATGACGGTAGCAGCATAGTAGTAAGGTTAATAAGAAGGAATAGTACTTCAGGATATAGCTTAAATTATGTTCATAATGGTAAAGTTCTTAAACAAAAAGGTTTATCAATATCTAAGAATATAAAGTTGGAAGTTATATAATATGTTTACATTAATAGTGCCTACATATAATTCTGAATTATATTTCAATAATTTGAAGAACGATTTATTATCTCAAACTTATAAAGATTTTAAATGTATATTTATTGATGATTGCTCTACTGATAATACTATCAAGTTAATAAATGATTTAATATCTATAGATAATAGATTTACAGTATTAAGTAGTAGTAAAAATACTGGATCTCCTAGTTATGCTAGGAATTTGGGAATTAAACTAGCTGATACTGAATGGATTATCTTCATAGATGACGATGATAGATTTGATTGTAGTTTATTACAAGATGCATATAATATAATTACTAGTAATCCAAATATCTCAGGACTTTCTCAATCTGATGGATATCATAAAACTATTCATGGTCATTTCTATAGAAAATCTATTATAGATAAATATAATATTATGTTTCCAACTGCAGATGACTATAGTTCTATGATTACCTCAGAAGTCTATCCATCTAGATATGCTATACTTGAAGATTTATATTTTACTCAGATTTACTATTCATTTGCAGGATATTCTGAAGAAATTAAGAATCATGTACATCATATAGTTAATAAAGACAGTATAACTAAACTTAATAATTCAAAGCAGATACCTATATACTTTAGACCTGAGTTACGTAAATTTTCTGATAAGTGGATTAAATATCAAATTGCTAATTACTTATATAAATATACTGATGAATTCAAGGTAACTAAGAAATTAAAGGAATTTTTATAAGTAAAAAATTTTAGCTAAATAACTAACGAGGTCCCTAAGCGTGTAAACCCTTACTGGTGTAGGGAAGTGTAATGGCATTTCCTATATCTTAAGTAGGTGGGTAAATTATGAATAGTACTGAATTGGAGAGAAGATGGATTTGTAATTCTCTCCCTGAAGAAATGGCAGATGTTAATTGGGGCATCTGTCATACAACTATTAAGGAAGTGAGTCAAGATTCTTTCATTAGAATAAGGCTTACTTCTTATGGTAGTTATAAGTTCTGCTTCAAGTCAGGACATGGTTCCTCAAGGATTGAGATCGATAAAGAAATCTCAAAGTCTCAATATGAAGAGTTACTTGAGGAGTATAAAGACTGCCATGCATTGGACATGAAGATGGCTCATTATTATGACCTTCAGAATCATCGAAAGTATGATCTGAAGAAGTTAAATAATGAAGGTAGATATCTGATTGAAACGGAATTCGAGACTGAACTTGAAATGTCTCAGTTCCAACTTCCATTTACAGGATGTACTGAAGTAACAGAGGATCCTGAGTGGGAATTTATCAATATCTATCGTAGAGAACTGAAATAAACCACATATAAGGGTTTACGGGGTTTGAACAAGCTTAAACCCTTATATGTGTTAAAGGGAAGTTATCGCAAACTTCCTTTGGTAGTGACAGCCATGTGTCACCTATTAACTTGTAGCTCACTATACATGTTAGTAGTATGAACAAAGTTCAGATTGAGTGAGCAAGTCTGAACCTGAGATAGGTAGCCTATTATGCCTATCTCGGAGCTATTTGTATGTTTGTGAGGTGAATAGGCACCTCATGAACACTGCTTACTTAGCATAGATGGTTCCTATTTAAAATATGGGATTTTACTTACTATCCGCTATTTAGGCATTTGGGATCTTAGCTCATTCGGTTAGAGCAGGTGACTCATAATCACTTGGTGCGGTGTTCAAATCACCGAGGTCCCATTAAAGTCCCTTGTTACTTTATAGCAAGGTCATGTGTGTCATAGTTAGGTTTGATACTTTTGTAACACACGAGAGTAAAAGTGTAAACAAAGAACTTCTCCGCTCGCAGTTGCTTACTGCAATGAAATCAGTCCCTCGCTCTTAAGTTCACTCAGTATCACTGAGATCTTATACTGATTTCATCTTATTGGATTTAATTTGAGACATAAGTGGTTCCTATTTAAAATATGGGTTTATTTATTTACTACTCGTCTCATTTTAATATAAAATTAGTCAAAGCATAGAAGGTTCCTATTTATATAAGGGAACTGACTGTCGGTGGTTCGATTCCATCCATCCTCAATTTCGTGAGGATGTAGCTCAGTTGGTAGAGCATCAGTATATTTACTTTCCGCTTTGATTTTTATTTGTGAGTAATTATCTAGTTACTCACTTTGGCTCATTAGCTCAGTTGGATTAGAGTAGCTGACTTCTAATCAGCAGGTCACAGGTTCGAATCCTGTATGAGTCATACGGACTGACATGGCGATTCCTTTAAGTCATTCAGTTGGATGTAGGTGATAGTAAATCATTTAAGGACTGATTGAAAACTGTATGGGAATCCTAGGAAAGTCCCCAATGCAAATCACTGTAGATATCCATGCTCATGTAGCTCAACAGGTAGAGCATCCGATAGTAGTCGGTTGGTTGAAGGTTCGATCCCTTTCATGAGTATAGGTTTAAATCTTGTACCTTAAACAAGTGATGTGATGGTGGACACTTAAAACACTCGACCTAATGCGTGATAGCATAAACAGAATACCAGTAAGCCTGCGGGTTCAGTGAGTTGAAAGATACTTCGCTGGTTAGTATGTGGGAGAAAAGCTTATAGTTTCCTATGTGAGCTCTAGAATTGGCTGTAAGTAGACCAAGGGATCCAAGTCATTATGAATTTGGGGATGCAACAATTACAGTTAAACAACTCAATGCATCGAAGAGTGCAAAGAGGTTCCAGTTTAGAAGATAGGGAACGTAACCGTAACGACCTGAATTAACAGGTGAATTAGAATGGAAAGTAACCAGGTTACGGATGGTGAAATCATTTTCTGCTGGACTGAGAAGTTAGGGATCGCTAGTATACCGAGATCTAATGGAGTTCAAAAGTATACTAACCTAGAATAATATGAAGCATAAGTGGTTCCTATTAAAATATGGGTTTTATTTATTTACTACTCGCTTCATTTTATATGCACTAGTGGTGGAATTGGTAGACACAACAGACTTAAAATCTGTCGACAGCTAAATACCGTCGTACGAGTTCGATTCTCGTCTAGTGCAATCAGGAGAATCTTAGAGTTAATAAGTAAATATTCAACTCCAGGCTGAGTGCAAATTAAATGAAGTAACTTAAACTTATGATTATTTTATGCATTACACTGCAGTTAATGTATAGAATAATAACGAAAGTGGCTATGTATTATTGGGATTGCAACCAATAAATGATAGTTGAAGTAGGGTACTGATTCACTAGCTTAACTGGATAAAGCGACTCCCTCCTAAGGAGTAGACTGCAGGTTCAAATCCTGTGTGAATCAATCAGGCATGCTATATAGATAGATCAATGAAGTAATCCCCTCCCACCCGATTCCATTGATGTAGGTTCAAGTCCTACCATGCCTATATCGCACTGTTAGTGTGATAAAAACATTTTTTGGAGTGACTGCAATTGCAGTCACTCCTTTTATTTTCTAAGTTATTTTGGCTTTCCCATAACATAATTTAAGAGGTCAGTAACTTCCTTAACCCTTATTGTGTAATGGAATTATATTCCAAAAATAAACTTGTAGGTCAATGAAGACTGTGGAGGTAAATTATGAATATCTTAAATTTCTTATTTAAATTTCTAGGGATTAAAGTTCCAAAGAAAGCATTACCTTACTTAATATGTGGTACTCTAGGTAGCTTACTAGAAGCTATTCCTGCAGGAATTATAGCTAAGCATCTATTTGAGATAGTAGATTATGTTAGGTTAATTAAAATTGATGACTTAACTACTATGATAGTTGGAGTAACAGTAATGAAGCTTTATACAATGTATGAGAAGAAGCTGATTAAGCATTGGCTTAAATTACATATACTAAGTGGGATACTAAGTATTGTATATTATGTAATTTGCATTGTACATTTTAATGCATACTTCTACATATTTGCTGATACAATCTTACTAATGCTAGCTCTTAAAATCAGTAAGAAACCTGCTAATAGATTCGTTAATCAATTTGTATTTAATAAACGAGAGATTAATGACTTTCAGAATTCTGAAGGTGTATTAAATAATGTAATGATGGGAGTTGGTAGCATTATAGGATATCTATATGTACCTAGTATCAATGTTGCGTTAATCTGTTACTTATTGGATATAAATTTATTCATTATAGGTGCAGTATGGATGACATTGCTACATCCAGATGCATATAAGAAATCATTAACCTGGACTGATATTGATATGCAGTCAGGTGACGGTGGAATATATTAAATTAATAGTAACGAGGTTAGCAACCTCTTTAGCCCTTATTTGTGTAAGTGGAATAACATCTCGTTGAGTATGCCACTTACTTTAACCTTGTTGCGATTTGTACCTAAAAAGTACCATCGTGTGGAGGTAGAGATGAACAATCTCACTAAAACTTCAACAAGACCTCACAATGTGCAGAGCAGTGCATTCCAGCACTTGTACGCTGACACTACTGAGACTCCTGTAAGTGACTTCCGTCTAGAGTACGAGCGACTCATGGCTGAGAAGATCGCAGGACACTTGCTTGAAAGTCAGTGCAGGACTATCTTAGCGGATAAGTTCCCTGACCTCTTCAAAGCTTAAGTGCGTCTTGGTGAATGATCGCAGCTGTGCGACTTAGCGTATGGAAAGATTGCGCAAACAGCATTTTATTTTATGAATTCATAAATTAAGTGGGAGGAATTTATGAAGGTAGCTCAGATTATTCCAGTCATTCCAGTTACTCCAGTAACTAATGATATGGATGCATTGAAATCATGTTCAATTAACTTTGCTGATATTTTAACCTCAAAGGTACTTGATAATGCAGTAAAGTCAGCTGAAGAATATATTGGAAAGGAAGATAAGGTTGAGGTAAAGTCTACAGAAGTAGATCAGCAAGTAGCTTCAACTATAATTGCTTCCTTACTAAGCAAACCAAAGATGCAACCTAACTTGAGGAAGGTTAGGAATGCATATGATATCTAGGAGAATTTTATGATTAAGTTACTAATAGCGAGTCCTTTGATTCTGATTCTTGTAATTGGAATCACTGTATATGTAAAAACTATCATTTCAATTGCTACTAACATAGCAACAAATGAATCGTTCAATAAATATCTTGAAAGCTTCGTTAGGTATGTTACTGATGAAGCAATTGAGGTAAATACCTTAATTTCTGAATTTAAACAGGCAATTCAGGAAGTAGGTAGAAATCCAGTCCAAAGAGGGACTAGAGCTGCAGCTAAAATGCTTACTAAGTTCCACCCAGAATACAAAGATGCATGTATTTCTACAATGCATGAATTATTAGACTCATTAAATTATGGGAGGTAAAATATGAGATCTAAATTGATTGCGACTTTAATAGGCATTATGTGCCTTCTTGCTGAACCTGCATTTAATCTGGCATTCAGTGAATCAGTTGAATTCGATGAATTTGATCCAATTTTCACTGAGGAACATGTAGAATCAGATGAAGCTCCATTCTTATTTAAGTTGGGATTCACTACAGATGACTGGAAATTCTATAATGGTTTACAAATGGATAACTATGTAGGGTTCATTAAATCTGACCATCAGACTATTAATGGGGTACTTACTAATGCAAATCTGGTAGTTACTCCAATCACTGGATCTATTAGTGACTCAATCCATATCTCTGATGAATACCTTAATAGTGTATTTGAGGAATATGAGGTTATTGAGAAACCAAGAAGAGGTCGCTTCATTAAAGTGAAGTTCAATGGGAAGTACATGTATATGTACCAGTACATTGTTCAGTGTATAAACGAAAATGTAGAGTATACAATTACTATAACTTGTGGTGATTTGGATAAACTACATGAATTAAGAAATGAGGTTCATTTAGTCAGAAATGAAAGGAATCTCAATGACAAGGAACTTGTACTGAAATTCAATTAAAGGAGAAAGCATATATGGAGAATATGGAAATTAATAAAACTCTCCATGCTCGTTTAGTAAGTGAGTTTGGTGAAGAGGTAACTAAAAGGTTAGAGCATCACCTCAGGAGATGTTATGGAGCCATCTGTGGATACTCTTCTACAGATGCATCGGAGGTATGTCACCATGGAGAATTAACTCCATTAATTGAGAAGTCACTGGAGTTAGTTGAAAATTTCTGTATAGAGAATGACATCGAGATATCAATGGATTCACTCTATGAGTTAGAATCTAATGGAGACTACGATGCACTCGATGTACATGTGCCTAAATTCAAAGGAGAAAATATATGAAAAAATTCGTAATGCTGCTTATCTTGTCAGCAATGGTACTTACGAGTGCTATGGCTGACCGTACCTTCAGGTACACAATTAAACCTTCCAATAATCAATGGAAAGTACATCCTTCAGATGACTTCAAGGCTTTCTATATGAAGGAAGGTGACATTCATAATGGAGTCACTACTGGATGTGCTTTAACTGTATATAGCATCAATGATTATAGATATGATGATATTGATACAATCATTGATACTGAGTATGAATTCGAGTATGAAATGCGTGAGGATTGCACTACATATGGAAGGTACCTCAATGGATTTCTTACTAGATACAAAGATATCAATGGGAAGTACAGGTTACTGTCTAAGCAATGTTACATTATAGGTAAAGATGTATACATAATAACTTTTACCTATGGCTATACAGTAGGTGCAGGCAGTCTAGAAAATTTCAAGAAAGTAATTTCTGAAATCTACTTAGTCTCTGAATTCTAAGGGAGTATTAAATGGGATTCATACCTAATATTCCTGAAGAATACATCAAAAAGGCAGCTGACTGGGTAAATAAATTGACTGCAGATGGTAAGCTTTATAAGAGACCTGCATTTGGTGCATCTATTGAGTTAGGTAGAGCCATTTATACAGGTAAACTTACTACATATTCAGAGGCAATCAAGTATGCTGAAGATACCTGGAAGGGCAACCTTAATGCATATAAACTTCATTGGTATGGAGGTAATACTGAAATTATCTACGGTATTGATGAAGTTTCTGCATTCAATGATGCTGGTATTGGCAGAGGTGCCCTACGTGCATTAGATTACTGGGAGAAACTAGCATAAGAAGGAGGAGTATATGCCAGAAAAAGTACCAGAGAATAAAGGATTAGCTAAGTCCATGTTTATGGAGTGGTTAGCTTCAGTCGGAGTCTCTGAGAGTAACTGGGAGCAGTACAAAGATATACTCCCTGAAGCTGCAGAGATTAAAAACGTAGTTGACAATAATAAAGGATTTGATTCCTTTATCGACTTCTGCATGTGTAAAGCAGTAAGTCTCTACCTGAAAAAGTTTAAGGTAGCTTAACTATAGTAAGGTAGCTTAGTCAATTTGTGAC
>Ga0256870_1000012_pt1 | contig 47919 bp, 94 predicted proteins | sample RumenRJG_06RNA_FD_186079 | JGI IMG/M metagenome (GOLD analysis project Ga0256870, IMG submission 186079) | Metatranscriptome of bovine rumen microbial communities from Lethbridge, Alberta, Canada - Rumen RJG_06 (Metagenome Metatranscriptome) | ecosystem: Host-associated > Mammals > Digestive...
GAATTAATAAAACATGAATTTATTGTTAAATATGCTAAAGATAATGATTTCTTGAAGGAATTAATTAATAAACATATTGAGGATATTAATAAATTCAGGAAATTTAGTAATGAATCTATTAATGATATTAGTCAGGTTATTAAAATAATAGAAGATATCATAAATAGATACATAAATTTAAGTGAAATTAATTTCACTTTTCAATGTAGTAAATTTCCTGATGAATATAAAACATTACTATCTAAAATTCCAAAAGTACGAATTACTATAGATAATGGAACACAGATCCCTATAAGATTTTATACATATACTTCTGAAGAAAATAATTACTATAATATATATAAATCTACTAATATTAAGTTAAATCCAGATAACTACGTGTGTTATGATAAACTTAGGAATGTAGTAATAACTAGAAATTTTATAAAAATAGCATGCAAGAAATATAAAATAGATTTAATGAATTCCAATGATATAAATTTACAGGATATACTTGACACTCCTTGTAAAATTTGTAAATTGAAATGCCTAACTAAAGGAATAAAATTCCTTAACTTAAAAAGATATAAATAGAATAAATTATTATATAATTTAGATAACTGAGGTATAATATATGATGTTAGATGAAATTAAAAAGAGATATTCTGGACTACAAGATGACTTAGGTATAGTGAGTAAAACCTTAAAAGATGGTGCATGTCTATTATTATCTTTGTGTAGTATCATTGATGAACTATCAGATAAACCATGCGATATCATTGAAGTTATTAATACTGCATGGGATAACAAGTGGATGAAGTGGGATTATGAGTTGATTGACTCACTTGCATTATTAAATCATTTTACTGGTAAGAGATTTAGTAGAACTGAAGTTACTTCATTACCTTCAGTAATTAAAGATAATGAATTTACTATTGAGAAGTGGTATAATCCAGATACTAAGTATACACACTTTAAACGTAGATTTGTTGATACACTTAAGAATTCAAAGACAGTAAAAGAAGGATACATTAAAGAATATTATATTTATAGTTATAAGGTATAGTATATGTTGATTGATAGAGTTGGCTTAGTTCAGAAACTTAAGAAACAGAAAAAGATAGCTAATAAGAAAGCTAGATATCGTACTTCAGGTGAGAAATATCAAAGAAGATTTGCTCACAAAATGTATAATATTAAACGTAAGTTAACTAATACTTTACGTGATAGTAGATACATATTAAGTGAAGGTGACTTATCTGAAGATAAAGATGCGAGGGAGATAGCTAATTTATTGTGGAGAAAATCAGTAACTAAGAAAGTAGCTATGAAAAGAATTGATTGGATTATTAGGATGCAAATTAAAAATATTACACCTGAACGTCTAGTTGAATTAAATAAAGCTAAAATGTTACTTGATAGATATCCTGATTGGAATCATATGGCAGTTCCTATGGGTGGTACTCTTAAGAAATCAAAATAAATTAATTAGATCAATATACCTTTCGAAAAGTATTCCTTAATATATTGTTTTAAGAAAACGGTTTCAAGAGGTAAATTTATTAATTATTTACTAAAGTCTTTGATTAAACTCCCTTGATCTTCAACGTCGGGTTTACGTTCAAAACCTTATAGTTGTATTGAAAGGGAGTGTTATCCCATAAGGAGTATACAGTGAAAAAATTAATTGGTGTATTTGTAGCCCTATTCTTAACTACATTTACCTTTTCATGGGATGGAGGATATCATATTCCATGTTATGCATGTAATGAATTGACAACTAAAACTAAAGTTGGATATTCATATTGTCTAGGTTGTCCTATGTGGCGATGTTATTCTGAGGAAGGTGATAAAGGTTATATGATCTACAGATGTCAGCATGGTCATTGTATCCGTATACTTAAATCTTCAGATAATAAATCTAGGGATTTTTCTGAATTAGAAGTTCAGACTAAGAATGGATGGCGTAAGTTATCTAAGTAGAATATTAATGGGCGAATGATGAAACTGGTATACATAATAGACTCAAAATCTGTGGACGTAAGTCGTGTGGGTTCGATTCCCACTTCGCCTATTGATTTATATTGATATAAGAGGTAATATAATGAAACTTGATTTAGAGACATATGAATGTAGGGAATTAGGGTTAGCTTCAGATATCGAATCAAATACTAATTTTGATATAGTTAATGCAAGTTTATATAATTTAAATAAAGGAACTTCTGCAACTGTATCTAATTTAGATTTTAAATTTAGAGTTGGTAAAGAATATAAATTAGAATTAGTTAAACTTGAAGTTGATGAATCTAAGATATTTGATAATAGGTTAATTTATTGTATTGAAGCTATCTCATTACTTGATAACTGTAGAGTAAATCTTATATTAACTAATAAATTTATTAAATCTACAGCTAATAATGAATATAATACAACAATTTCATTAAATAACATCGCAATTACTGAGGAAGCTCTTGATGTATTTAATGTAGGAGCTATAGTAGAATTATTTATTAAAGAGGCATAATATAATGTATAATACAATAAAAATATATTTCTTAGTAGCAGTAATTGTCTCAGGTGCTACTGAATGGCTCAAGAATTTCTTACCTGATAAAGTAAAAGATAACAATAAGATTATGGCTGGCATCGCAGCTGTATTATCAGTAGCAGGTTCAATTGTATATCTATTTATGAATAAAAGTTTGAATAATACTATAGTAACTTGGCAGACTATCGTTACATTCTCTGGAGTTGTAGTTGGATTGACTCAGTCTTATTATAATGTATTAGTTCAGACTTTTAAAGCACTTAAAACTAAACTTACTCAGAAAGTAACAGTTGACCTGGAGTCTACAGTAGATAGTATTACTGACAAAATTGCTATCAATTGATCTATATATTACCTATTATTTAATAGGTAATTTGGAGTCTTGGCTGAGTGGTCGAAAGCACCTTCCTGCTAAGAAGGCATACATCATAAGTGTATCACTGGTTCAAATCCAGTAGACTCCGTAAAAGCCACATAAGGCATCGGTCTTGCCAGACTGAGGTTCTTAGCGATACATGAATTCTAGAAAGTAAGGTATCAAGCCAAGTGGCTATATGCATAAGGTGTTCCTATTTTAAGGCTTGTAACCCGTAGGTCGTGAGTTCGATTCTCACTCCGCTCAATTACGGGCGGATAGCTCAGTGGTAGAGCAACGTATTTACACCTCGCATTTCTTTAGGTTCCTTAGCTTAGTTGGTTAAAGCAGTGGACTGTTAATCCACATAGCGCTAGCTCGAATCTAGCAGGAACCGTTACATCGCAGGATAGAGAAGTGGTTAACTCATTGGGCTCATATCCCAAAGATCGTAGGTTCGAGTCCTACTCCTGCTATATTTTCTCGAGGATAGGTTTTGCTTCATAAAGTAACCTTGAAGTAAAACATCCTAGGTCTAGTAATCTGTGATATAACAAACCTTAAGATTACGAAAAGCTGATCTCAGTAAATTGCGAGTATAGGATAAGATTAGATATCATCATAATCCTATCATAACTCCTAGTGTAACTCTAGGTCTGATTTACTGAACCTCCGAGTGTAGCATATATCGGTAAATGCAGTGGTCTTATAAACCAAAGAGCGTAGGTTCAACTCCTACCACTCGGACTAAAGCATAAGTAGTTCCTATTAATGATTATGTGGGTTCGAATCCCACCATCAGTTTAACTGATGTGGCGGAAATGGTAGACGCTACTGGTTAATACCAGTTAATTAAGTACTACTCGCTTAAATTTCATGAGAGATATATTAACCTAATTACATTACTGGGTAAATATATGAGTAATATAACTAAATATAATATGGAGGAACCTAGAGAACATATAGTAGATATATTAGGTGCAGAGGAACATATAGATAAATCTGCAATGAACACTATAGAAACTATAAATAATCATAGGAAATCTGTACATGATAAATTACAATTTCTACGTCAAGAGTTAGATACTAGAGCAGTAGATCATGATAAATCTAAGTTACTCCCTCCAGAGATTAATTGGTTGATCGAAATGGATAGAGAACCTAAATATAAGTATGGAACTCCAGAGTATTTCGATAAAATGCATAGATGGCAAAAATTCTTTGATCATCATTATGCAGAAAATAGACATCATCCAGATCATTTCGTTAACGGTGTTAATGATATGACATTAGTTGATTTATGTGAGTATCTTATTGATATCATATCATATTTTGATGAAATGCATGTAGATGATGCAATTAAAACTATTGAATTACAGAAAGAGAGATTTGGTTTAGATGATCAGTTATGTATGGTACTTAAAAATACCTTACTAGAGTATTTTACTTGGGTAGGTAATTATGAACCAAAATTTAATGGTAATGAAGGAATTAAATAATTTAATTCCTGGAACATTAGCTCCAATGGTTAGATCACTTGACGGTTAGTCAAGAGGTTGCTGGTTCGAGTCCAGCATGTTCCGTACTATTGGTGTATTCAAATAGAGCATCAAGAGGGACTACATGCAAGAGTTATCAATCCCATAAGATGATAAATAATGTGGCTTAACAGTAGTGGAGGCTCATCTTGCATAACTAGGTGCTGTAGCTCAATTGGATTTAGAGCATATGCCTTCTAAGCATAAGGTTAGGTGTTCGATTCACCTCAGCATCATATGAAGCATAAGTTGTTCCTATTTTATACATGAACATTGCAAATTATTTACAACTCGCTTTATTTACCTTAACTAATAAGTAAGGAGGTAATCATGACCTATCATTAGGTTATGAGAAATAAGTTAGTTAATGACTACTGCGGTAGTCGATGGTACTATGAGAACCTCTCAGATTACAATTGTACATGGAGGAGAGGTACTCAGTCAGCTAGAAGATTCTGGCGTAGATGGGGAAATCCATTTGACAGATATATTAAGAAATCTATCAAAGAATTCCGATTTGAAGCTAGGAATGATGCTAAATCATCTATTAAATGTCAATTAAATAAAATTGATATTAATTCAGATGACGAATTAATTGATCAGGTACTTACTGATTCTTTCAATTATGAACATAAGTTCGGTAAGTGGTATTGGTTTGATTAATTAATTTACAATCCCTATATAAATAGGGATTCATTCGGGAGTCGACAAGTGGTAAGTCCCTGGAATTTGGATCCAGTATTCCGCAGGTTCGAATCCTGCCTCCCGAAATAATTTAAAATGTGTAGGTACTAAGTAATGTTTAGTGATTCTGAACTTAAGGTTACTTTATTGAATAGTATAAATAAATGGAAAAGTAACTTATACCTAGTAATTAACAATCTTGATAAATTAATATCATATTATAAATTACAAAATATTAATATATTATATTTAAATAATAAGTTATGTAAGATATCTGATTGTGATATTAATGATGGCATACTATGTACATTAAATGAATGGGAATTACTTAATAAGGAATTAAGTAAACCAGCTTATTTAATAAATAAAATAACAGTTATATATTATATTGGAATTATTATAAAGGAACTTACTAATACTTTAAACAAGTTAGGTGAATAAATGAAGATATATACTAGTTATTTTTATAAAGTAAGATTCATGAAACCATACATGATTCCAATGAGCACTGCTATTTATGATCCATCTTGGTGGAAAATTAATATTGATAAAAATGGAGTTTATAACGGATTAAGATGTGAGATATTACATCCTGAACCTCATAATGATATTTGTACTAGATGTAAGCATACTAGCAATCCAGAAAATTGCGAGTTCATTACTAACTATAGGAATCAATTAAGTAAAATAAATTTTAGTAAATTAATTGAAGGGTTTAATTTCTTAGGCATGACTATGAAGGATACTCTAAAATTCGAGGAAGATCCGATAATTGTATTATTAGTACATGAAGCTCCAGATAATAAATGTAGTGAACGTAAAGCTTTGCAAGAATATTTTACATCTAATGGAATGTTAGTTACTGAATTAGATATCTAATAAAGTGAGGATTTTAAATGAGGGGTAGTATCAAGACTAGAATTAAGAATCATATCAAAATTTGTAAAAGTCACATTGATTGGATTGATCGCGAATTCCTAGTTGTTGTAAAGAAATATTCAGTTAGTCAAGATAAATATGAAGTTGAGAAGTATAATGCTGAAATTCATAAATTAATTAAACGCAGAGCTGAGATATCTAATAGACTAAAATTTTTTATACGTAAATTAAATAAATAATTCAAGTTGTCTGGACACGACTTGTTACTCCTTAAGACTCGGGTGTAAGAGAATAAACATCACCTGGCTTAAATAGTGCCACCGTAATGGAGACCTCCGTAAATAGAATGGATTATATTGAAGATTGTCTGAATGCCATCCATAGGTAAAACTATTATTCTTTAGTAAATAAAGTCGCTACGTATGTAGGACTTAATTTTTATATCTAAGGAGGTAGCTAAATGAGCTACTCAACACCAATTTCACTACCACGTACAGTAGTTGTACGTAATCCATTCCAGTTGATGGATGAGATTATGGATCGTATTGCCAAGGATGAATTTACTCCTAGTAATAATGTACCTAAATGCATTGTTGAAGGTGATTACCCTAAATGTGATCGCTGGAACGATAGGAAAGATGGTTCATGGCATGCTGACGTGACTGTAACTGGATACACTGAAGATGAAGTTACTGTAGACTATGCAGATAACTATTTTACAGTATCAGTTAAAGCCGAGGATGATCGACTCAAGAAACTTGATGAGGATCGAGAGTACATCAAAGTCGGTATATCACGTAAATCTGGTGCAGTGAAATTATTCATTGACTCTACTAAATATGATGTTTCAAAGACATCAGTAGAATTTGAAGGTGGACTCCTTTCTATTTCAGTTCCTATGGATAAACGATATGTTACTCCTAGGAAATTCGAAATTAATGGTGGAGCTAAGAAAGCTACATCAGTAAAAAGTCAGGAGACTAAGAAAGAATCTACAGCTAAGAAGTAAAGTCTATTAGAATGCCTGGTCTATTTAAATAGACCAGGAATTTTATTTTAATGAGGGTTAAATTGATTTCTATAACGTTGCCTATCTTATTATTAATAACATTACTTATATTTGTTAAATTCGAGAATAATAGTATACAATTACTGAAAGATTTAATATCTATAGTATGCATTGCAATATTATGCTATCAATTTTATATTATGAAGATAATACATAAAGTCACGGAGTGAGTTAATAAATTGAAATTAACTTTAATAAATAATATTATAAAGATAGCTGAATCTAGTTATACAAATTCAAATTATCTAGACAATAAACTTAGACTCTATATAGATGCAGCATTGGAAGTTACAAAGGTCCATAAGAATTTATATAAGGAAGTAAGTAAGCTAAATATTAAGGATTTCAGTACACTTGATGAATTGTTAGATAAATTTAGAAGGATATAATGAATCAAATTATAATATACTCAAAAATAAATGACAGTGAGCCTAAAAGAAGAAAATACATTATAGAATATAATGAGAATTTCTATAAACTTGATTTACTTAATACTAAGGTAACTGAAGATAAAGATACAGAAGCTCACTGGAACTCAGAAAATGAGTTAACCATTCGAAAAATAATACCTGCCGAAATCGCTGATGAAGTAATCAAGCGTCTTAAATAGAATTAATGCCCTTACTAAAATTTTAGTAAGGGCTATTTTCACCTACATAAAATTTCTATTCAATCCATAATAAAATCACAAATATTTAATAAAATTGGAGATAGTAGTGACTATCATGGTTATTGGTTTGTCAATATTCTTAGTAATATATACGTTCATTAAATTAATAAGAGATTGGAGCTTAATTGGTAATTTAATGAAATTAAGTAGTATATTAGTATTAATATTTTCAATATATACAGTGAGGAACAGTATGAGTGGAGGACATTTCGATTATCAAAATCTAGATTATATAATAGATACATTAACTAAAGATATAATTTGGAATTCAAGTAACTATAAGAAGTCAACAGTAAATGCACTAATGTCTGCATTAAAAATTATTAAGGAAGCTAATGTATGCATTAATAGAATTGACTATCTAATGTCAGGTGACGATGGAGAAGATACCTTCATTAAAAGATTAAAAGAAGAATTGAAGGACTTAAAAGAAAGTGATTTACCTATACCTAGATGTAAATCTTGTAAGGAATGTAAATCGTATTCTGAGATACCATATAAAGTGTATAACTATGATGATAAAATTATAATGACTCATTGTAAATTTAATTTAACAGCTGAAGTAGCTGAAGATGGTAGGAACTGTTGGGCATTTGAGCCAGAGGAATAAAATGACTAAAATTAAACTTAATAATATAGAATATAAAATGTTACATAGACTAAATGGATATGAGATATGGTATTACAATAATATGTATTTAGTTATTAGTAAAACTCCAGTTAGATATGGTAAATTTTATGATAAATATGAAGAAGCATATGCTGACTACCATACTAGGAGTTCAATAGATGAGTAATATTACATACGTTAGTAAATATCCTAAACCTACTGAATCTAAACCTGAAGATCTCTTAGAATACTGTGAGTTATGTGATGTATGTTCTAAGACTGGAATAAATCTATATAGAACTAGTTTTATGACTAAACGTGGAATTGAGGTAGTAATTAGACATCATGGTGGATGTGACCCTAAAGGATATTTCGAATCAACATTTGGGTAAGGAGTTTATATGACTTTCGATAAAATAGAGAATTTAGTGAATGGAATTACTAGTACAGATGAGGAAGTAGAAGCATTAAGAGCAGTAATCCATGAAATAAAATGGAGAGCTTCAGGTGAAGCTTACTGTAATGGAGAAAGTCTAGGAAATAGATTAGAAGATATAGTTCAGATCTGTGAAATTACAGGAGTTAAATAATGATAGAGGTTATTAATTATCTTCAATGTAATGCATATCTAGTATTAATATTAATGATATTCATGCATATTATAGAAGATTTTCATATGCAAGGAATATTAGCTAGTCTCAAATCAGAGACTTGGTGGAAAGATAATTATCCAGATAATAAGTATAGATATGATTACATTATATGCTTACTACTTCATAGCATAGAATGGACCATATTCATAATGTTTATTCCATTTATTGTTAATATACCAACTGATATTAATATGAAAACTGGTTATATTTCTTTATTTATTATTAATACTTCATTCCATGCATATATTGATAATCTGAAGGCTAATAAAGGTAGATTAAATTTGATACAAGATCAGATATTGCATTTAATTCAAATTTTATTTACTTGGAGTATAACTAACCTATGAGATATGAAGATTTACTAAGTAATTATAGGTACTATCTATTAGTACAGAATAACTTGGATCCAGATGATTATTATTCAGAATATGTAGAAAGGAAATTAATCAAGTTCGTTAAGAAATATCCTTGGACTCTAGACTTAGATACCTGGGACTTCATATTTGAACCTTTAGTTAAGCATGATGCTAGAACTATAAGTGAACCTCAAGAGTTATTAAAACATATATTCATTATCGATGATGTTCCTATCTTTACTATTATATCTGATTTAAAAGATGGAGATGGAATTCCAATAACTAAACTTGATGGTAAGGAATTCCTAGGTAGAATATTAATCTCTGACCCTTCATTTTTATTTGCTGATGCAGATGACATAGGATATCACGGAGTCTGAATGAAGGTTTAAACCTTAAACTTGTAAAGGAATGTATTCATGCAGAAATATTATGTAAATTATTTTGATTACATGTCAAATTGTGAACATATTGATTTAGTATGTGCTAATAATGAGTCTGAAGCTAAATTAATTAGTTATTGTAACTCATGTTATGTAGATAGGGAATTTAATCCAGAAGATTTTACATGCAGGGAGTTAACAGATAAATCTATTGGAATTGGTAATGCAATCCAGCATTTATCAGATTGTAGTATTGAAGATCCAGTAGGTAAAATTAATACATTAGTTGATATAATTAATAAATATAATAAAGAAAATGATATAGGTGAGATAGTAAGTAAATTATAATATAAGCTTGTTAATCGAATATAACTAAATGTCATTGGGAGGATTAATTATGGCAACTTTAAATGATCTACAGAAACTCGAGTCTATTCTACAGAAAGCTATTAAGATCAGGGTTCAAATGAATGAAGATCACTTGCTACAGTACATTACCTGGGATTCATCTATGCATAGACATGTAATTACAGTCTATGATAATTCATGCAGAGTGCATGTATGTAATAGAGGTAAAACTGATTTCTCTACTACTATTGAGTGTAAAGAGTTTCGTAGATTACTTAAATTTGGCAGAAGTAGAACTTCACCTAGAATTATTATGGAGCTTCCTGGTAAACCTGAATTATACTTAATTTCATCTAGGTATTCAGGTAAATTAATTAATGGTTTAGTTCCTATTGATATCAATTATAATATTGATACTAAATTCTATAAAGAAGTTGCTTAGTTAATTCATTTAAGAAAACGTTAGTAGATAGGTTACTTTACCTTTCAAATATTAATAATATTAATATCATTGCAGAAGTGTATGGATTTAAATCCATACACCTGCTGAAACCGTTTTCTTAAAGCAATATATTAAGAAATATCTTTCGAAAGGTGTTATTTATGGGATTTCCAACAAAAGTTAAAATTTATAGAAAATGTACTACATGTAAATTTTATAAATTTGATAAAATAAATATATGTACAAAAGATAAGAATTCGATATTAACAGATTTAATTGCTTGTATTGATTATAAGAAATCTATTACACCTATAGATAAAATGATAAAGTCATCTAATAAATGTATTAAAATAATAGATAAAATAGAAAGATTAATTAAGGAGTTTAAAAATGAAAGTATCTGCAGTTGTAATTAGTTTATTCTTAGCTATTGTAACTTGTTCTTGTACTAAACAATATCATCAATGGAACGCTGGATATATGAATGATATTGAAGAAATTTATAAAGTACAGGATGTAGATAATAGACTATATAATTATCAATGGTTTTATGATCAGTATAATCAGATTCTTGCAGTATCTAATAATGCAAAAATTCTTACTAATGAAGCTGATAAATTAGGAACCTTGGCTGTACTTAACTCAATGATCTCAGAATATAATAGCCATGCATCACAGACTAGAAATGCAGGTAAGTGGAGAGGTAATGATCTACCTTACCATATTGAGTTATCAGATGTATATAAATAATTATTCATAGGCGTAATATGAGTTTAAGTTGGATTATTTTTATATTTGGAGTTATCTTAATAGTAGGAACTACAGTTACATTATATTTTAGTGATGTAATATCTGCAGAGGGTACCTTTGTCTTAATGATATATCTTATAGTATTATACTCTATTATAAATATATGTGTAGTATATAATAGTAATTGGTATGCAGTTCAGAATATAAGATATGCTGATAAGAAGGTAGAAAATTATATGTCAGCTATGGAGAAAACTTCTTATGAACCTGAATTATTGAGGCTTAATTATGAGGTCAGTAAGTGGAATACAACTAAAGATTATTACTTGAAATTACTTACTGATAATACTAAGAATAATCAGTAGGAAATGCTTATGATTTTATTCGTATTTTTAGGCTATACTATATTATTTGTCATACTATTTGCACGAAATGGTATGAATGTTTTATTATCAGTATTTCTTAGTTATTTATTAGGTATAATTTCTACTGTTATTACTGCATTTATATATTCATTATTAGGATTTGGATTTGAGGATGACGATGATACTAGCTCTTCCTCAGATTATGAATCTAGCATGAAGCATATTGAAGAACTAAGAAATGAAGCTAAGATATTTGGTGCAGTATCATTTCAAGATGAGGATGGAAGAACTTATCTAACTGATGATTAATTATTAATTAGTAAACATCATGATTGATTAGTCATGATAAATTATAAATGCTGATAATACAAGGAGTTATTATGAACTCAGTAAGTGGAATACAACTAAAGATTATTACTTGAAATTACTTACTGACAATGTTAAAGGTAATCAGTAGGAGGTGTAATGCGTAATAATTTACATGAAGATGATACTGAGTTAAAGTACGAAGATGATTATTATAAGATATTAGAATTAACTAATACTTATAATGAAGATTGTACTTTAAAAGAACTCTTGGAGGATTTAAAGAAAAATCCTTTAGGATATAAATGTCCTAAATGTAATGACATCGGTAAGTATTCAGTATCAGTTAATGCGTATCCAAGTGGACTCCCAGATTCAGGTTGGGCATTTGAACAAGGTTGGAAAGATGTAACTTGTGATATTTGTAATGGACATGGATTCAATAAATTTAAAGTAATTGAGCAGATTACTATTATTGGACCTAGAAGAGAAGTTACTGGATATTGCACTGAGGATGGAACTAAAACTTGGAACCTAAAAGAGAAAGGAGCAGAGCCATTCTAATGAGAGATTATTTGATATTATCTAGTTTACAGTCATTGATTGATAGATATCATCAAGCATGTATCCGAAGTCAAATTAGATATGATTTTACTTTTAATAGACTTAAACCTGAAATTGAAATTAGAAGACTTGAGCAGTTAGGTCATTTAAATAAATTTCAGCAATATAGATTGAGCTATCTTAAATTAATGATTGAAGGTAAAACTTACTCAATATTAGATTATGAAAGTGAATATCAATCAATGAGATCTATGGTAGCTAAATTACATATAGCAAAAAATTTATTGAAGATGTATAACTCAGGTGATGACTCCATTACATATAATAAAGTGCATGAAGCATTGCCTGACCCTATCTTATATGATTAGAGGTACAATATGCGATATGAATATAAAAGTAAAATTACCTTAGGAATCATTATTACAATAATAGTTATATTATTCTTTGCATTATTTAGTAAAGCATTAATAGCTATTGCAGTTCCATTTATTATATTGCTTGCTATAACTTCTATTTTACATATATATTTTCGTATTAGAAATTATTTTGATATAAAATCTGAGAATAAATTAAATAAGGAGTTTTAATGATGAAAAAGATTTGGAGTTTTATTTTAGTAACTGCATTGGTCGTTGTATCAGCATGTTCTGATTCTGTAGATTGGAATCTATCAAAAGACACTGCGAAAATTCAGAATGAAAATCAGCGTAGAGCTGAGACAGTTTACCCAGTTCCTCAGACTAATAATTTTATGGAACGTAAAACTGTTAGTGAATGGGTGAAGAGATGGGATAAACCTAATATTCCATGTTATACATATATTTTTATTGGAGGTTCAGCTATTGGCTACTTTGTTACTAATGGTAAACCTGCATCAACTCAGTCATATCTAATCCCTGAAGATATGGACATTTATTATACATCTGGATCCAGTGGTCATGCTTTTAGACAGTCACCAGATCTTGATGGAACATACGGTAGTAATAACCCTGGATATCGATTTTTCTTAGCTACAGGAACTGCCGTAGAATGTAGTGGAGCTATGGTATCTTGTATTTATTCAGATTCACCACTAAACTTGCAATGTCCTCTTATTAAAGCTATCCAACAGAAATAACTAAGATGTATATGGATAGTTCTTATCTATTTTGATATCCTATCCATATATCCCACTTATATTTTATAAAATCAGTACTATGAAATTTTTTAAAGATAAAAGAACTAGACTGAGAGAACTTAGATTAAGGAATTGTAATAAAGTCCTAAGTTTTATTGAATCATATATTGGTAAAGAGGTAATCTTATTTGATTACTACCATAATACATTTAAAGCTGTGATAGAATCTGCTGATTTAATAAATAATGAAGTAATTGTTAATTACATTAGTACTCCCAGTATCAATGATAGAGCAGGTAGGATTATTTTATTTTCTATTGATTGGGATGCCTATAGTAATAGAAATATTAAAATAAAGGTAGAGAAATATTATGGTATAAAATTTGAATTACGAGCTATTATTAAAGCTAAAGGGTGGAAAGATCGTGAGTTTATGCGAATTGAGGAGGATATGTAATTCGATGCGATATCGTCAGAAAGTCAATGAAATTGATGCTATCTTATGGGATGGAAGTAATATAGATGAAGTAAAATCATTCGGTAAACAATATGTTATGTTTGATTTTATGAAATCTAGTAATGGATGTATTCCAATCCTTAAACTTAAGATATCCGAAGAAATCATAATAGTTCCTAGGGATTCATATATTATTAAGAATAATCTAGGAATGTACACACATATGCCTAAGTTTGAATTTGAATATAAATACGAACCTGTAAAGGAGTAGCTTATGAATAAAGATGAAGCATTAAAGTATATAGAAAATTCCACTGACAAAGAGTTCAAAATAACATCATATACAAGACCTAAAAAGGTATGTGATTTATGTAAGAAACCTAGTGATAGAGAATTTTATATCCAAGCTAAACATATAGGTAATACTAATAAAAGTACCTATATATTTAATAATGCTGGTATTCGAAGAATAACTAAACACATATGTACAGATTGCTTCGTGAAATTATTCCCTGACTCAGTATTAGATAATAAAATTGATAATACTCCAACTGAACTTGATAACTTCATTAATAAGATGCAGGATATGGTAACTGAAATTGATAAATGGATGTGTACTAAGTCAACATTAAGAGAAGGTGAGATTTATGATATTCAGCAATTCTTTAAAAAATATGGATTCAATTATGATGAGAATTCAATGACTTGTAAGTTCATTGGAGATAAGTAGCATGGAGGTACTTATGACAGCTGAGGACTGCGATAAATTAAAAGATGAGATTGTACATATGGATAAAGAGGAGTTCCAGAAGTGGTATGCAGATCATGTAGATGCTATCACTAAGGAATCCTTAAATACAGTAAAATCTTTATTACCATCTGACACTAATTTTGATCACAATAATTATTATAAAATTGTAGCTAATGAATCAGAACTTAAATGGTTCTATGATCATGTATTACCTGTACCTGAACTTGGTGAATCATATATGGTATGTAGGTCAGCTAGGAATAAAAGATTAACTGATGAGGAGAGGAAGTATTTCCACTTAGCTAGATCAGAAATGCTACGAACTGAAATCATAATGCCTAAAGGTAAATCTAATAATGATAAGAATTATCAGATTACTGAAGATAACTGGAATTATGACATATTTAAGCAAAAGATTTATGCTTATGAATTTAATAAGTTAGGCATGCTTACTAAATCTGGACTTCCTTATCCTGATAAAGTCATGGTAACTTACATCTATATGGCATTATGTTCTGAGCGTAAATGTATTCAGGAATCTATTAAATATGCTAATCAGATTAAAGATGAACTCATTGATTCTTACTCTAAAGGAAGTAAAGATGGCATTGAGGATCAGCTATATAAATTAGCTCATTTTAATCAGCATAATAAATCAGTACATGCATTATCTGCATCACGTAAACCTTATATTGATTTTGATATGGATATTACTGAAGAGAAATATAGAGATGAAGTATATTCAGTAATGAGAGAAAAACTTAATGAGGTATTTGGATCATACTCAGCTGGATTTATTGTAGAAACTACTGGTGGATTCCATACATTGATTAAGAAAGAATATCTTAAGTTTAATCCTCAAAAATTCATTGATGCAGTACTTGAGGCATGCGATGCCAAATGGGTTAAAGAATTTATTAAAAATGATAATTTATTTATTCCAATTCCTGGCACTTATCAGTATGAAACTCCAATAATTATCCGAAATAAGGAGGATCATTAATGACAATTAAATTCAATAATTATTATATATGCCCTAACTGCGGATATGATATATTCAATATATTCGAATGCGTTCACTGCCCTAAGTGCGGTGAAGTTCTATAAATAATTAAAAGTAGCTTTAGTCATTATGAGTGATTTTTACTTGATTTCAAATAGAACTAGTGAATACAGTTCAAAAATGGAGGTATGCACTGAATGTGATACCTTCTCATTCAAATTTCAATATAGGGATAAACTTAATAATAATTTAGCTTGCTATGAATGTCAGGCAGTATTAGCTTCTATAGATGTAGACTATGAGAGCTATAGTAGACCTTATTATCTTAATTTTGATAAATTTAGTATCAAAGTCTCTTACCAACCTATTTATTTACCTATACTTTCTTTCATTTATGCACATTACGATAGAAGTAAAGTAGATTGCAGATATGAAATAAATGTAGGTGAAATAGTGACTCCATTAATAATTAATGGAGTTGAGTACACTCCAGATGAATTAACACTGACATATTCTCATGTGGAAACCTCACATGAATCTGAAGGTATATATCACTCAGTGACTGAGATTCCTTCAGAGTTGACTTGCTGTTATAATTGTAAATTTAGTGAGTCACTCGGTACAGAGTCTCAATCGATGAAATGCGAATTGTTAAAGTCAATATTATCTGTACAACATAATATATATAGAAGTAAAGATAATAAATTTGATAATTTGGAATACCTGCCATTTATATCTAGGGATTTCTCAGAAACTCATAGTCAGGAACTTGAGCATAAATGTTATGTAGATTATCTAAATCACTGTGATAATTTTGTTAATAAGAACTTATAACTGCACAAAGTTTGTATTAAGTTCTAAACCTTAAGGTTGTAAGGGAGTTTTATTGCAATGATTATTGGTAATATATTAAATGAAGGCACTGATACTAGAATTATTCAGAAGAAGTCGCCTTCACGAAGTGCAATAACACATGATAATAATGTAGATTACTATACTAAAAGAATTCTAATGGATATAGGACCTTACCTAGATCAAAACTTAACAGATAAGAGTTTCAGTAAGGTCCAAAATATTATAAATAAATATATTGAGCGAATTAGATTGGAGGTTAATAGTGAGTCTTAAGGTTTTAGGCATTATCTGTGTTATCACAACTGCCTTAGCTGCTTGCATATGTATAATTGCAGCTATAGCTCATTTCCTAAATTATGATGTTTTCTGTGGGTTAGTAATGTTGCTATTAGCTGTATCAAATATTACATGTCTAGTTATAAATGTTAGGAATATTAGGAATCTTAAATGGAAGGGAAGGAAGAAATCAGTTACTGGATAGGAGTAATAGTCGGATTCATAAGTTCATTAATAATTGTTGTAGTAGCTTTATTTATTTTTAATAGTAAACTTATTAAGATGCAAACTCAATTGAATAATATTGAAGAAGTCCAAGCTGATCAATCTGAATGGATTTCAGAAAATGAAACTGTAATGAGAACTTATAAGTTTTTCAATGAAACTTGGAGAGCTATAATTGATCAAGATGTTAAGAATAAAGAGGAGTAGCTATGTTTAGGTATACTGAAATGCCATCAAATATATATAAAGTTGGTAATAAGATATTTAACCTAAATAATATATCTTGCATGGAATTCAGAGAAAATACATATGATCAATCAAAGTCATATGTTAATATCATTGAGGGAGGTAGCTGTAGCACAATTGATATGACTAAAACTGAGTTCGATGATCTAAACTCACTTATATTTAATGGGAGAAATCCACATGACATATGAAGATTGGCTAAATGAAAATGATTATGTAGAAGATTTTACTACCACAGATGCACTTCTTATATATAAGAAAAATGGTGAACCTGCTTGGAAAGATAATGAAGGTCATTCATTTAAAGCTCTATCTAATAAATTGACTTGGGAAGCTGGACATGATATTGGATGTGAGGAAGGTAAAAATGATTTCGCAAGAGTGAATTTATCTACTGAATATAATATAAATTCAACTCCAGGTTCAGTTTTGTTTGCATTATGTGAGAGTGATATAAATAATTTAATATCATCTATTGATATACATAAATGTGATCAACAATTATTAAATAGATTGAATGCAGCTATGGATGCAATTAAGGAGTTTAAGAAATGCCAAGAGGAATCGGAATTCTAAAGTTTACTCATATTTTTGATAAAGATATTGCATTTACATGTGCTAGACTTGACATGAATGATCATGATATAAATGTATATATTTTTGGTAATAAACTCGCTAGACGAGTTGAATACATAAATAATCTTATTGGGAGGTCTTAATTATGAAATTAAGCAAATTCTTTCATCATCTTAAGGTCAAGACTGAGTCAGGTCTTGACAAATTAATCTCAGCTGAAGATCGTATTAATACGATTATTCAGGATACTGAGGAAGCATTAACAGCTCAGGTAGCTAATGCTAAGAAACTTGAGGCATCACGTCTTGAATTTAATGCGAATCTTGAGAAAGTAAGGAAAGAAGTTACTCGATTCAAGACTCAGTGCGAAGTTCTTAAGAATAAAGGTATGAAACCTGAGGATGATGAGCTTCGAATTGCTGCAGCTCAGTATCTTGAGCATAAAAAGATTCTTGATGATCTTGAGAGTCAGCAGAAGGAAATTGAGAAAACTTGGGAGAGAGTTCAGAAAATTCTCAAGCAGCTTAAACTCAATAAATCACTTCTTCATGTTAAGGCAGATGCACTTAAAACTAAAATCGCTATGTACAAGGTAACTGAAAATATTACTGAAGCTGGACTCATTGACATTGATACTACATTCAATGAAGTTGATGAAATGGTTAATCGTATGAGCTATGAGAATCAGGCTTCACGTACAGTAGATGACTTAGTAAATGGTAAATCAAATGAAACTGCATTTAAGAATGCAGAAATTGATGATTTCCTTAGTAAACTCTAATTATTATAATAAAGGTTAGTTGATTTAATTTGACTAACCTATCTTCATCTATAAGGAGTAAAAGATGATTAACGGATTAACTTCAGCTGAAGTAGAAGAGTCAAAGAAAGCGTATGGATTGAATGTGATTCCAGAAGCTGAACCTACAACATTCTGGGATGAATTTAAGGAAACATTCAGTGATCCTATGATTCGTATTCTTTGTTTTATTGCTGCACTTATGATTGGTTTGTTTATCGTAGGTGACAATTGCTTGGGAATCCTTAAAGGATATTCTGGGTCAATTTTTGAACCAATTGGTACAGTAGTTGCAGTAATTCTCGTAGCTACCATTTCAGCTAAGACTGCAGTTTCTTCAGATGAATCTTATCGTTCGTTGAAAGATAGATCCGAGAAAGATAAATGTAAAGTTATCAGGGATGGACGTGTCCAGGAAATTACATTCGAGGAACTCGTAGTTGGTGATATCGTTAAACTTCAGTCAGGTGATAAAATTCCTGCAGATGGTATTCTTATTGAAGGTCAGTTGAAGGTAGATAACTCAGCACTTAACGGTGAATCTGAGGAAGCTAAGAAATTCGCTGATCCTGATGCTACATTACCTGATGCAATTACAGGTGATACTTTCGTAGATAAATCATCATTATTTAGAGGTGCTATTGTAACTGATGGTGAAGGTTACCTTAAGATTCAGAAAATTGCACTTGAGACTATGATGGGTAAAATGGCTCAGGAAATGACTGAGGATGATGTTGATTCACCACTTAAAGTGAAACTTAGTAAACTCGCTAATCAGATTTCAGTATTTGGTTATTGTGCAGCTGGAGCTATCGTATTACTTAATGTAGTTGTATTCTTTATTAAATTACATCAGGGTACCGTTACATTAACTGCACCTGATATTATTAATTCAGTTGTAAATGCTATTGACCTCGCTATTTTGATTATTGTATGTGCTGTACCTGAGGGACTCCCACTTATGATTTCACTTGTATTGATGCAGAATACATCAAAGATGCTTGATCATAATGTATTGGTACGTAAAGCTATTGGTATTGAAACTGCAGGATCATTAAATATCTTATTTAGTGATAAAACTGGTACTATTACTAAGGGTCATCTTGAGGTAGTAAACTTCATTGATGGAACTGGAGCTGTAGTTGAACCTGAGGGTGAACTCAAATCAGTATTGAATAATATTATTATCAATTCAACTCAGTGCGCATTTGATAAAGATGGTAATGTATTCGGTGGTAACATGACTGATAAAGCATTACTTCGTTATGTAGGTAAGAAGGTATTTGAATCTACTGAAGCAATGAATGTTACTACTAAACAGGATTTCAATTCAGCTAATAAATTCTCTCAGTTTGAGTCTGGTAAAGTTGTATTCTATAAAGGTGCACCTGAAAAGATTATTACTAAATGTACTCACTATCTTTCAAAAGATGGACATATTGAGGAATTTGATGCAACAGCTATTAATGAGACTTCACTCAAAATGGCTAATGAAGCTAAACGTTTACTTGCATTTGCATTTAAACCTAATTCTTCACTTGTTGAGAATGAACTCCAGGATGGACTTACTCTTGTAGGTCTTACTGCTATTAGAGATGATGTTAGACCTGAGGCAGCTGAAGCTATTGCTACTGTAAAGAAAGCAGGTATTCAGGTAGTAATGATTACAGGTGATAGACTTGAGACAGCTAAAGCTATTGCAGCAGATGCAGGTCTTATTAGTAAAGAAGCTGTAATTCTCACTGAAGAAAATAAAGTAGAATTACTTAAGAAGTATGAAGCTACAACTACAGATGCATCAAATGATGGTATCGTAGTTTCATCTGATATGCTTAACAAACTCTCAGATGATGAGGTTAAGGTACTTGTATCAGGCATTAAAGTAATTGCACGTGCACTTCCTACTGATAAATCACGTATGGTTCGTATCTGTCAGGAAATGAATCTTGTATGTGGTATGACAGGTGATGGAGTAAATGATTCACCTGCACTCAAGAAAGCTGATGTAGGATTTGCAATGGGTTCAGGAACTGAAGCAGCTAAAGAAGCTGGTGACCTTGTTATTCTTGATGATAACTTCAGATCAATTAAGGATGCTATTTGGTATGGACGTACAATCTATCACAATATCCTTAAATTCGTTAAGTTTCAGTTAGCAATCAATGTAGGTGCAGTTCTTATTACACTGTTATGGCCAGTTGTTGCATTGAGGTCAGGTGTATCTGATATTGATGCTCCATTAACTGTAGTCATGTTGTTATTTGTTAACCTTGTAATGGATGGACTTGGTGCAATGATGTTAGGTTCAGAACCTGCAGAAGAAAAGTACATGTCTGAGCTACCTAGACGAAGGGATGAATCTATTATCAGTAAATCTATGGCTGGAGCTATCTTACTTCCTGCACTTTGGATGACTGTAGTTGGATTTGTATTACTTTCATGTAGATTCTTTGGTGATCTCACTGGTAATGAACTTAATGCAGCATTCTTCGCATTCTTTATTTGGTTAGCACTTTGTAATGGATTCAATGTAAGATCCAATAAATTCGGAATCTTCAAACAGCTCAATGAAAATCCAGGATTCCTTAAAGTACTTGGTATTATTATTGCAGCTCAGGCTGTAATTATCAATGCTGGATTCATTCCAGTAATTGGTAATGCAGTAAGTAAAGCATTTACTGTAGCTCCACTTAATATTACTACATGGATTGTAGTTGCTGTGTCAGCTGCATCAGTAATTGTTGTAGAATCTATTCGTAAGTTATTTGTTAAGAAATAATTGATATATGGTCAGTTGATTTAAATCAACTGACCTATTTTCATCTGTAAGGAGTAAAAAGATGATTAACTTAACTAAAGGTCAGAAGATCGATTTGACAAAAGATGATGCTTCATTAACTCGTATTAATGTAGGTCTCGGATGGGATGAAGTTACATTTGGACGTGATGTAGACTGTGATGCATCATGTATCTTACTTGGTGAAAATGGGAAAGCCATTTCATCTAATTATGAGGAATGCATAGTTTACTTCAGCAATCGTCAGTTACCTGGAATTCGTCATTCGGGTGATAACCTTACTGGTGGAGGTGAAGGAGATGACGAGACTATCGAAATCGATCTTACTAAAGTTGAAGATCGAGTTAGTAAAATTATTGTATTTATGAACATCTATAAAGGGTCAGAAAGAGGACAGAATATGTCTTCATTAAAGAATGCATATATCAGACTTTATAACCCTAAGGATGGAAATAAAGAGATTTGTCGATTTGAACTCGATGAATCTAAGGGTACAGCAGGTGGACTTATTGTAGGTGAAATCTATAGACATAATGGTAACTGGAAATTCGGTGCTATTGGTGAAGCAGTAAAGAAAGCTGATGTTATCAGTCAGTGCATTTCACAGTACATGAAATAGGAGTAAAAGATGATTAATCTTCAGAAAGGTCAGCGTATCTCACTTGATAAAGTAACTAAGTATGCTATGGTTGGACTTGGTTGGGATACTAATAAATATGATGGTCAAGCTGATTTCGATCTTGATGCATCAATTTTTATGCTTGGAGCTAATGATAAATTAAGTAGAGATGAAAATTTTGTATTCTACAATAATCGAGAAGATCCAAGTAAAGCTGTGTGGCATTCAGGCGACGACAGAACTGGAGGAAGTTCAGATTCAGGAGATGATGAAAAGATCTTCATTGATTTCAGTAAACTTCCATCAACTGTCAATAAACTTGCAATTGTAGTTACTATTCATGAAGCTACTGAGAGAAAACAGAACTTCGGAATGGTAAGTAACGCATACATCAGACTCTGTAATATCAAGAAAGATAGAGATGACTCTGATTCAGAGGAGTTACTTAGATTTGATCTTACAGAAGATTACTCAACTGAAACTTCACTCTTAGTTGCAGAAATTTATCGACATAACGGTGAATGGAAATTCTCTGCAGTTGGAGCTGGATATAAACAGGGACTCGCTGAATTCGTAAGGAAATATGGTGGAAATTGTTAAAAAATTTTCTCTCTTATTTATATTATTAACTTCACTTAGTAGTTGCACTTACTATAAAGAACATGCAACTACTAAAGTTATTGACTCAACTGAGACTTTTTATGAAGTTTATGAGCTAGTAGATAAGAGGCATGATAGATCACCTAGATATCGTACAGTAAATGGTAAACGTAAATTAGTAGGTTACGATGATGAGTATTATTTATATTATAGAGATAAAAATGGTATTAATAGGTATTATACTTCCTCTAGATATAAATATGATAGAGCAAAAGCTATACGTGTAGTATATAAACATGATACATTTCACTATAAACAAGACTACACTGACTTTGAATATAAAGGTTCAAAGAAATTAAACGTACCATATGAAAATGTGTATGAAATTGACAGAGAGATAGTCGAAGGAGATTACAGATGATCAATCTTGAGAAGGGACAGAAAGTAACAATCAACAATGGCATTAAATTTGCTAAAGTTGGACTCGGTTGGGATGTAAATGGTTATGACAGTGGAACTGATTTTGACCTTGATGCATCAATCTTCATGTTAGGGACTGGAGATAAACTTATTGGAGATGAAGGTCTCATTTTCTATAACAATCCAGTTCATCCATCTGGATCTGTAAGATATTCAGGTGATAATAGAACTGGTGAAGGTCAAGGTGATGATGAGGCACTCTTCATTGACTTTGCAAAAGTTCCATCAAATGTTGAGAAACTTGCAGTTGTAGTTACTATTCATAAAGCAACTGAACGTAAACAGAACTTTGGTATGGTAAGTAATGCTTATGTACGACTTCTTGATACTAAAGCATTCGGAGATACTGAAGGAACCGAGGAAATTAGATTTGACCTTTCTGAAGACTATTCAACTGAAACCGCATTACTTGTAGCTGAAATTTATAGACACAATGGCGAATGGAAATTTGCAGCTAAGGGCGATGGATTCAATGAAGGTCTCGAGGGATTCGTACGTAAATTCGGTGGAGCTTGCTAAATGAAATTAAAACTAGTATCATTTGAATCTACTTTCACGATAATTCTGATACTAGTTTCCTTCATTGGTATTACTTTATCAACTACTATTCTCCCTGGATTTAATGAGACCTTCTTTTGTGCTCATGGGCATAAAATTGACTTAGGTATAATAACTCATATCTTTGGACATAGTAGTTGGAAACACTTTCTTAACAATGTTGTATTCATTGCAATGATTGGACCTTCAGTTGAAGATAAATATGGTACTGTATACCTAATGTTTATGACTTTGATAACAAGTTTAATAACTGGTATTTGTACTAGTATCGTAGGGTGTAATTCATATGGAATGTCTACAATTGTATATATGTATGTAATTCTAAATACATTTCAATCTGATAAGGGTGGAATTCCATTCACTAGTATTATATTACTGTTAGCTTATGTATTACCTGAGGTTATTAAGGTATTCTCAGCTAATGATCTTATTGGACATAGAGAACATGTATTAGGTGCTATCTGTGGATTATTATTTGGAATTATTACTAAGGTACTAAGTAAAGTGTTGAGGGAGGAAACTCATTAAAATAATATAAATTTAATCTGATAAAGGATATAATATGGAAGAGGATGAAGAGTTTGAATTGATAGAGACTATAGAAGATACCGATGATTATGAAGATAGTGAACTCGCAGGTGGAGATTACTTCTTTATTGGATTTTCTGTTGCTATTGTTATATCAATTATAGCTGTTATACTTAAAATGCTTAAGAAAAATTTTAAAAATTTCCACCTTAAGATAGGTAATAAATTAGAAATTGGTGCAGACCTAAAAGACTAAGGAGTTAGATAATGAAATATCTACCAATGATTAAATCCTTATTGGAAAATGATGCTTATAAATTCTCCATGCCTCAGGTAATTTATCATTACTTTAATAACTATGTCACTGAGTGGACTTTTAAATGTAGATCTGATGTAAAGTTCACTAAAGAAGATATAGACGAAATTACTGAGCAGATTAAATACTATTGTACATTGAAGTTCACTGATGAGGAACTTCAGTGGCTAGCCAAAACTGTTTATTGGCTTAAATATGACTACATTGAGACACTTAGGAATTACCAGCCTAGATTTGAAGATTTTAAAATCAGTCATGAAGGTACTAAAGGAATCTCAATTAAAGTAGTAGGTCCATGGCATAGAGTTTCTTTCTACGAAACTCCTGTACTTGCTATTGTAAATGAAGTATATTTTAGGAATCATTATGATTATGAATCCCTCCTCACTTCTGCTAAAAAGAAGCTTTCTGATAAAATTACTAAATTATTACTCGGCGACTATAATTTAGGTGCATTCTCTGATTTCGGATTCCGTAGACGTTTGTCAGGTGAATTCCAAGATTATGCAGTAAATGCACTTATCAACCCTACCTCAGTCGCAAATTCCCAAATTATTAATACTAAATACAATGACTCAATATTTGTAGGTACATCTAATGTATACCTTGCAAAAAAATATAATGTTACACCTGTAGGTACCATGGCTCATGAGTATATTATGGGACTCGGTCAAGGTGACATTACTAAGAATCCAGCATTCTCAAATGAACGTGCTATGCGTTACTGGACTAAAGAATATGGAATGTTACTAGGTACAATGCTTACTGATACAATTGGTACTAAGTATTGTATGGATGACATGAAATATACTTACACAGCTCAATTCTCAGGTGTAAGGCATGACTCAGGTGACCCTTATAAATGGGGTGACTCATGGATTGAACATTACAATAAATATTATAGTAAATTCCATGATGAAAGATGTAATCCTAAGAACAAAACATTACTTTTCAGTGACTCACTTGATTTCGAACGTGCAACTAAAATCAGAGATTACTTCAAAGATAAAGTAAAAGTTGCATTCGGTATCGGTACATATATTTGTAATGATACTGATGTACCTGCACTTAATATCGTAATGAAGATGACTCAATGTGGTATTGCAGATTTTAAAGGTGATTGGAAATTGCATCCAGTAGCTAAACTTTCTGATGTACCAGGTAAAAACATGTGTGAGTCATCTGAATATATTGACTGGCTCAAGGATCAACTTTCTTCAAGAGATTACTTTGAGGAAGGAAAGTGGGAATATGATATGAAGATTTCTGAAGAAGATCAATCTAAATTTGATTATTCAGATTTCTTTGTAGATGATTCTACTGAAGAGTAACTAGATTAACTAAGTATCATAGTATACTATGATACTTAGTTTATTGAAACAGTTTACCTAGAATATAATTACTGATATATAATTTAGGAATAGAGTTATGAAATATGATGAAAGTAGAGTTTACACTGCACTTAATGCAGATGAATTAAAATTAGGCAGTGAAGTTATTGTTGCTGATGATATGATGGAGTTAAAGCACAGAGTTAAAACTGGCTCAAAGATAGAGACTTTGTATGAGATACTAGATGAATCTTCTGAATATAGATTTGTCACAAGCAGTAGATGGGCACTTGCTTACCTTGTCTCAGAACCTGATGAAAAGAAACTTAAATGGATTGATCTCGAGATAGGTGACATCATTAGTAATGAAGGTATGGATTGCATGATCGTCTCAATTGATAAGAGTCGAGGTGCCACATATAGAGTCTGTGTAATTGCATCATGTGGTCAACATTGGCTCAGTGATTCTGATCTTGAAGACTGGGAGAAAGTAAGTGACTAAAATATCAGGAGGTAATTAAATATATGAGCTGTCATACATGGATTTATGAGAAAGTAATTAATGCTCCATCAGATGAAGTTATGTTCAGATATTTTAATAAAACTACGATTGAGGATGGAATCACTAAGACTGGATTTTGGGAATTAAAATATTTAGTAGCTAAGGATTGGTATTCTGAGACTCACTATAAGAATGGAGCTACAAAAAGTAGTCAGTCAGTACTAGATATTAATAAAATACCTAAGGAAATCAAGCATTTAGTAACTTATGGCAATGATTACTATGAGATACCTAATATCGATTTTCATTTAATTTTTGATGATACTGGACTTTATAAAGAGTCAGAATATCATGATATATTTAGAATATCTCATTATCCTGAAGTTATGCTACACAGTTATAAGGAATGTGAAGAATTTATTAATTCTAATTATGTAGTAACTGAGTTACCTCCAGATTATAATGAAAGTAAAGATTATTATAAATATGCAGTATTAGAAGAGTTATCAAAGGATACAGTACTTAATATCTGTAGAAATTTCTATATAAATCACCCAAATACTTTAATTACATTTGGATGATTTATAAATAGGTAGGTATTTTATATGACAGAAGGTACATTTGAGCTAGATTATAGTGAGGTATCGACTTCATTCAATGGTTGGATTACGACTAAATTAATCTATTAGGAGGCATAATATGATAGCTTATTTCCTAATTGTAAGCTTTATGTTAGGTTGGATTGCACATAAAGTTTGTGATAAGATTGATAATAAAAGGATTGAGAAAGATAAAGAAGAGGATAAAGAGGCTATGGAATATGACCTGATACCATTAAATAATATCGGCAAAACTGAAACTGTAAAGGTTAGCAATCAAGCATACGTTAATAAACAATGTAATGAAAATGCTGAACTGAAAGCAAAACTCACTAAAGCAAAAGAAATTATAAAAGCATTATTAAAACATACTCATGGTCAAAATCTAAATACACAGAATGATTTTGATTTGTATCTTGGTAGGATAAAAGAAGCTAAGCAATTTTTGAAGGAGTGCGATATCTATGAAGCAATACAACAAGCTAATGAAGATTTAGACTTTGACAAGATTGCAGATGAAATAGAACAAGATTTAACGGAGTAGAAGAATGATGACCAAGGATGAACTAGAAAAAGAAGCAGAAGAATGGGTAAACAAAAATAAACCAGTTCAAGATGATTGGGAAGATAGCGATATTATACAAGCAATTATCGATACTTCCGAGCCAAGAGAAAATCGAATTACTGAGCTTGAATTAAAGATAAAGCATCTCACTGAACACCTGGAACCACAAGCTATGACTGCATTATTCAAACAAGTTGAAGAAGAAGTAAAACAGGAGCAAAGAAGTAAGGAACTTGAGACTCAAATAGAAAGAATGAAGTGTTGCTATAATTGTAAACAAAGTCAAGATGAATGTTACTGTAAGATTAAAAGATCGGACATTAATGACTTAAGTTACTGGGATTGTGGATGTGATAAATGGGAGATGAAGGAAGATGAATTTTAAGGAAGCAAGAAGAACATTTTTTGACCTTCCAATGACAGAAGAAATATATGAGAAAATAAAGCCTTATCTAGATAAAGATATGAGCGGGTATGACTGGTTAGTACTTTTTGATAACTTAGGTATCAAATATAAATATGAAGATTTATAAATATTCAGGAAATGAAAATAATTAGTATAAAGTTCGAAATTTTCTTGAGCCTATATGTAAGGATGTAAATCTCATTAGTAATTTGTAATGGTTTAAAGTCATAGAGAAGGAGGTTAATAAATGGCTGATGAAGAAATTACAGATCATAATACATATTTTAGTAAGCCTCACCTAAGAAACGCATTGCGTACACTGAAAAGATATCTTCTTATAAAGATTACCGAACATTATGCTAATTCCATTGGTACAGATTATTATCATGAATGGAAAGGTAAATTAACGAATTATAAGATTATTTCATATGAAAATTCAGCTCAATGTAAATTATTGCTATATGTAAGAGATCTCTTCAAAACTCATGAGCTTGAATTCTATATTCCTTATGATTCAGAAGTTACTTACGGGGATATTACTAAAGGCAATCCTTATATAATTGACTATATAAATTCAGGACCGCACTGTCAGTATAGTTTTAAGAAAATAATTTGAGGAGGTTTAAAATGACAGATGAAGAATTGGCAGTAAATTGGATTCGTTCACAAGGTTGGAATGAAGAGAATTTGCCGAGTGATGAGTTCAGACAGATGTTTGATGCATATCTTGCAGGAATCAAGAAGGGAAGTCAGCTTGATAGAGTTTGGCATGATTATGATGCTGGTGAGGATTGCTATGAAGATTCACATGAAGGCAGATGGGTGAAACGAGAAACAGATAAACAGAAGTGGCATGATTTACGAGAAGATCCTAATGACTTGCCTAATATTGGTCAGCGTGTATTAGCAAATAATATATCTACAATTGAATGTGTAGTGTTCAAGAAGGAGGAAGACGGTAATCATTGGAAACATGATAAGTTTGAACTTTGTCATGTCATAAAATGGTGCGAGATGCCTGAAGAGTAGACTATGTTCGGGAAGAGATTTTAAGAAAAGTCATAAAGTATTTATCAACTTGTTCTCTTGATAATAATTGTAATGGTTACTTTTTCAGTTACTAGAAAATGGAGAAAATTGCTAGATTTTGCAAAGGAGTTAGGAGATGTCTGAAAAGAAGAAGTCAGATATTAAATACAAGGAGATTAATTATGGGAAGAAATTTTATATCTGTAATAGAGAGTATGATTGATGTGATACCTAAGTCCAATATAAGAGGTTCAGAAAAGTTTAAAATTGAGTTACAAAATATAATAAAGGATTCTAATTTTACTGCACCTGAAGTATTATGGGAGATAAGAGGTTCAAGTGTATCAAGTTTACTTGATGAATTTATTGCTGATAATTTAGAGATACCTAATTGGTTCATAAAAGTCCTAAGTATATTTACATTAGTGAGTGAACTTGAATTATTATCTAATATTCCTGAAGGTCATATAATTATAGATGATACTAATTAATTTTGAATAGATCAATAGCTTATATTCAAATTATTTTACCTTTCGGATATCTTGATATCATTGCAGAAGTGTATTGATTTAAATTCATACACCTGCTGAAACCGTTTTCTTAGAGCAATATATTGAGAGAATTGTTTCAAGAGGTATATTTCATAAAGTTGTAATTAGTCCATCAACCTTACCTGTGTAGGGAGTCTTAATCTATGAAATTTAAACAAATTGTTAAATATTTAGATATAAATGCTAGAATTGCAGAATATGGTACCTTAAATGGAATACTAAAAGGACCTGACTGTATTTCAGTAACATTTTATAGGACGTATCTTTTACATAATATAGAACATAGAGTTGAAGTATGTATTCCTTCATTAGAATGCCCTAGTTACTATTTTGAGGATTTTAATGGAGAATATACAGAGAATGATTATGACAATGGAATAGTAATTCCTGACTGTTGGTCTAAACCTACTGAAGCTGACTTAAACTCTGAATGGACTGCTAGGATTGTATGGTTTGGAGATGAATACTTCATAAATGATGAATTTAAAGAAACTGTAACTGAAGATGCTAATTTATTATACATGCTATTAGCTCCTATATTAGCTAAAATGAATATGTTAAATAAGGTAAATAGGTTAAATAATTATAATGAGCCTGAAATAATTATATCTTTTAAAGATGGAAAATTTATAAAATCTATAGGGAGGTAGCATATGAGTAAATACCTTGTATGTCCCCATTGCTATGAAATTACGGAACTTGAAGATGATGCATTATTAGGAATTGAATATGAATGTGATTCATGTAATGGAATTATTCCAGCTACAGGAATGGGAGATGTATTTAATACTATAGATGAAGCTATTCAAGTTGCCGATGAACTGCAGGAGATACATTAGGGTAATCATTATGAAAGTATCTGAATTAAAGAAATTAATAGATAATCTACCAGGTGAAGCTGAAGTTAAATTTAAGACTCCAGAAGGGAACTGTATTGATGTTAGCAATGTTAAATATTCAGAAAATATTCAAACGTTTAAGAATGAATATTACTATGGATGGTATACTAATAAGGTATGTGAGTTATCATAAAACTAATTAAGGGATATACTTATGAGTAGGATTACTGAATTACAACATCATGAAATTCTAGAATTACGAGATAAGATATTAAGTTCAATTGTAGACTTAAATACTACTGTTAGTAATTCTAGTAAACCTGATGATACTAATGAATTAATATATCTTAGATCAGCATGCAATCGTCTTTCAATATATTTAGGGAATATAATTGAATCTAGGCATGATGGAAGATTATATTAGTATCAATAAAGTTAAATTAGAGCTAAGTGGAGGTACCTAATGATTGAAGGTGAATCAAAGGTAGAATGCAATCTATGTGAAGTTCCAATTAGAATAATTAAGCAGTTAATTAGAAATAATAAATGGAAAGGTTCACTTGAGGAAGAGGAAGTTATGTATAACTTAAAGAATAATTTATATTCTGAAAAGTATACTAAGAAAGTTAAAGAGGTACTTAACATTGATTAAAGAAGAAATTGAAAGTGCATCTATTAAGTATACGGATTCATTAGTACCTAGTATTGATAAATTTTCTGATCAGACTGCATATAGTTGGTCTCAGGTATCTGATGCTTATGAAGCTGGAGCTAATCTATTACTTGAAGAAAATCAGAATCTTGAGGAAGAAAATAAATTACTTCAGAGAATGATAGATAAATATAAGGATGATCTTAAGAAATTAAGAATCGCATTTATACAATCTGAAGTAACGAATGTTATGAATGGCACTTCATCCACTGATATAATTAAGGAGTTCCTCAATCATGAGAAAATGTGATGTTAAGAAATTAATAGATCTTAAAGGTATTCTAGAATTAGCTAAAGATAAAGATATTAATAAGTATCTATCAAATTTAGCTAATTGTCGAAAGGTACTTAGAGATATTGAGTCAAGTATTGATAAGAAGATAACTAATATACATTCACAATATTATTTTTGTAATAAGTGTAATAATGCTATTAAGAAATCTACTGCTAAATATCTATATAGAACTGAAATACGAGATACTTTAGTGTATTCTGATCCAGGTTATGGTGATAATAGGTATGCTGATTGCGAATTTACTATTAAGTATATTAAATGTCCTAAATGTGGAAATGAGTTAACTATAGATAATATCAAAGGTGACTTAATACCAGGTACTGAACGTGATAAATATGGTAATATTTATAATTAAGGAGTGTATTTATGGAACCAAAATGGCTGTATAGACTTGAAGCTACAGATAAAGATAATGGATTATGGTATAATTCAAATAATGAGTATGTCTGGGGATGTAAGGATTGTAAAGGTGAAGCTAAGAATTTACCAATGGGTTATGATGAAAGATATCATATCAATGGTAAGAATTGGTTTTCTTCATGTTCTAAAATTGATGATTTACTACATTGGTACTCTAAGGAAGATGCAGTTTATCTCCTAGAACATGGATTTGTATTTACTAAGTATCTTGCATCAGATTATCATGAATTTGAGTTAGAAACTGTATTCCTAAAAGATACTGCACTTAAACGTGAAGAAATTGATTTCCTGTCTTTATTTAAAGATTAATATCTATAGCTTAATAAGCCAATATAATGAGAATACCTGTTGAAACAGAATATGATACATCATATTATAATGCACCTCAAGCTATTAAATTCGTAGAATCTTTACCAGTTGCTGAATTTAAATCATTCAATGGAATTAATGAGTATACTATTGAACGTCATTATATTGAACTTAATTCAATAGAGGAGTTATCTGAGCTGATGCTTAAATGTCCAGTTGAATTGACTCTCCAGCAACGTAAATACATTGAGGAACCTTTAATAATTGGAGTTACTAATAGATATAGATCTATATAAGGAGTAACATATGAGATCAGTTAATACATATCAGGATATCTTAACTCCAGAAGAGGAAGAAGAAAAGTGGAGGAAGATATGGGAGAAACAAAGATTAAATCAGGAACATGCAGAAGCATTAGCTGAAATTGCACGTGATCAAGAAAAGTATAAAGACAGTGATGATTAACGGAGGCACTTATGGCAGTGACTTATAATAAAAAGCATCATAGGAATCCATCTGGATTAAATAATAAAGTAAAATGGATGTTATCTGAATCTAAATGGGATAAGAATAAATTATCTGATATCTTTAATAAAGTATATTCAGAAAATTCAGATAGTAACTGGCCAGTTGCATATTCATATGCATTAATGGAGATAGCTAAAGTTTCTGACTTTGATACATCATTAGTTGAGGGTTTAAGTTATTATATTAAAAGAAATAAATATGATCCTAAAATTAATAAGATTATTGAAGTAAAAGAGTATATTCTAAATAAAACTTTAAATAACTTAAAATAAAACATTATTCGAGGTTTTATTTATATTTAAGGTAGCTGCATGCAAATAGAGTTTGAAATTACTTATAAAATAGTATGTATAGATTCATTTAATATACATTATTATGAAAAGACAGAAGATATGTATCATTATAATTTTAGTAGTACTATGGCTTACCATGATAAAAATGAAGCTAAAAGATTTCTTAAGTTATGTAGGAAATTAGCTTCAAAATATGATAAATTTTATTTAGTCAAATCTACTATGTTTTCATATAGGACACATGACATTGATCTTATGCCTAAAATACATAAAATATGGAATAGTAAATTATGGGATATCCCTGAGATCTATAAGAATAATAAAGTTCAAATAGTAGGATTTCCTGATATAGATTATAGATTACGTTTATCAGAAATGAAGGAGTAATAAATTATGAAATATGAATATAAATTTGAAGATAAATTTATTAAATTTAGATGGGATGATAATCTTATTAACTGTATGGTATTTTATGCAAATGATTTACCTACACTTGAGAAATACGTACTTTCAAAAGATATCAATAAAAGATCAATCCCATCAAAATCATCTTCAACTAAAAGTCCATTTTTATGTAATGATGAAAATCATAAGTTCATTTATTATGATCCTAACTATGAAATTAAATTAGCATTTGAGAGAGGTGAGGAAATTCAGGCTAGACTGCTAATGGATCTAGCTAAGGAATCAGACTGGAAAGATATTAAAAGTCCTGATTGGAAGGATAACTATGAATATCGCATTAAACCTGAAAATGACTATTATGTAGTCTTAGGTAATACAATGTTACTTTCAGTTAATAATTTTGAACTTGAAAAATATTATAAAGGTAGACATATTTACTATACTGGACCTGATAAATTATGCTTAAAATGGATTGAAGATAGAAATAAATTCTATGAAATAATGAAAGCTTGGGAATCTGGTAAACAAATAGAGTTCCTTGGTACTGGTGGTGAATGGAAATCATGTGATCCACAATGGTACATCTCCGAGAAGTATAGAGTAAAACCTGAAGGTATATATTATGTATACTTGGACGATCCAGATCCTACTCATGAACCTAAATTGATATACTCAACAAAGAAACCTGTCAGTAATCATATTTATTATACTACTAATAATCAGCACTCAGCTGAGTATTGGTGCTATGAACATGGGAAATTTGCTGTATTAATGGCAAGTTGGGAATCTGGTAGCAAAGTAGAACAATATGAGAGTTTTAATGGTATTTGGATCATTAAGGATAATCCTACTTGGGATACAAGTAAATCTTATAGATTGGCAGATCGTTATAAAATCACTAACTGGAGAGATCTTAAGGTAGGTGACGTTATTAAATCAGGCTATAAAACTCGTATGATCATTGGTATTGATGACGTTCAAACTTGTGAGCACATATTTGTAGCTGATAAAGTTATAAGAGATGTTGATTTATACAATGATTGGATTAAATTAGATTAAGGAGTTATTTATGTCAGTATATTTAAATTATGAGGGATTTGAGTTATTATCTAGATGTAAGAATTTCTCTGATACTATTAACACTTATAAGGATACTGATTATGAGTTATCTTAATAATATTATTAATGATAGACTTACTGAGATTAAATCAATACAAAAACATAGGAAGGAAGTCCAGAGAATAGCTAAAGAGCATGGATATTCCTTCCCATTTCATGATTTTGTTAAGATGATTAATATTCTTCTTCTTGGAGATAAGTTAGCAACTAAGATTCATCGTAAATTCTCTAGACATCATGTACATGTTATTGGATATACATACAAGCTAGATAATGAAGGAAATGAAATTCATTTAGGAGATATTCGTGATATCAAGAATAAAATAGAAGCAGTGATTGATTGGGAATCCGCTCGCTTCACTAAACCTGATAAACCTCTGAATGCTTATCAAACATGGAAGAAATATTATTCAGATATTGATATGAGGTCTACTCTTAAACTTCTAGGATTTTGGGAGGATGACGAAAATGATGATTAATACAATTTGGGGAGTAATGGATTTAGAAGAATATAGAAAATTCATGAATTTAACTGACAAAGAGTATGAAAGAGCTAAACAGCAAGCTCAACGGGATCTTGAGGAAGCTAAATTACGAGCAAAGTATAAAGAACTAAATGATGCTCTTTATACATATAGAATTTTCTATCCAAATGGAAAACCTGGAATTGACTTTGATAAACTCAAAACTTGTGAAGATTACGAGGAAGCTACTGAGAAGGTAAGAAGTTTAATTCAGGAATGGTATAAAGAGCAAGAAGAAAAGGAACGTCGTCTTCGCAATAAAACTACTCAGAACTGCTCTGAAGAATATTCAAGTCTAGGATTTGATGCATATAAAGCTCAATCTATTAGGGAATCAAATGAACATTTACCTCATTCTTATACATATTACAAGAAACAAACTGATCATATGTATGATCGATGGTAATGAGACTAAATGAGTAAAGATTCTAATGGTATTAAAGTAAATGGAGTAAATTATCAATTTTGTATATGGATAAGCAATGTAAGCAAATAGAAGAACTCAGGGAAGAAGTAGAACTATGGAAGAAAGCAAGTGAGAATAATTCCTATAAAGCTTTTAAGTTCGAGCAAGAAAATGCAGAACTAAAAGAACGTAACAAAGAATTGCTAGAAAGTTGTGAAGGTGCAACGATGATGTATAAAGACTTGTGTAAAGCAAAAGAAATTATTAAAAAACTTAAAGCATTGTACTTATATCCTGTTGTAACAAATGATGACATAAAGCGACAAGATGAAATACTTGAAGAAGCAGAACAATTCTTAAATCTTAAATGACGAGGTATCTGAATGAAAAGATTTGATGAAGTAATTTTACAATTATGTAAAATAAGGAAATGTTGCTTGTTATCTCATAAAGGAAATGTAATTGAGATTCAATCTGACTCTACTACTTTCTATGATGATTTGACATATTTTAAGGCTGTCTGTGATTGCTATATGGCTACAATCTATCATTCAACAGTTTGGATAATAAGTATAAACTATGAGGAATCCATCATTGAATTAGGATATAACTATTAATACGGAACAGGAATGACGACTGGGAAGAAGTAAAAGAAGATAATCAAGGAGTAGTTATGTTTGAAGAAGAAGCTAGAATTTATAGAAGTCGTAATACAAATTATTATGAATGGGATGCTTTTTGTGCAGATGACGGTGAAGCGATTGAGGTAGCTTATCAGAAAGGTGCAACTGATGGGTACAATAAGGCTAATGAATGGCATTATGTGAAAGATGGAGATCTGCCAAATCCAGATTTTTATAGAGTAGATGTCACGGTTGCTTATCTCAATGCTTATAAGAATCCTTGTAAAATGGACTGTTGTTTTGATGGAATGAATTTTGTTTATTGGGATGATAAGTGTGTCAAGTGGTTTAAAGTGAATGAAATTAAAGGTAAGGTTTATGCCTGGAAATATCAAGAAAAGCTTCCAGAAATTCCGGAGGATAGTGAATGAAAAACGAATATTCAAAGTTCCTGAAACATCTTGGAATAAATAAAGACATTATGTTATCAGATATGCAATCAAGACTTTCAGAAAGTGAGAAACCTGCATTTATAAAAAGGTGTAAGGATTTTGAAGTTTGTGAAAGTGTAAAGCATAAAGGATGTAAAGGTTGTAATATCTGGAACTATCTTTATGACATTAAAGCCTTGCAGGAATGGTGTGAAGAACACAATGAAGATTTTATGCAGTTCACAATGAAAATGCATAAAATGTTAAAGGAGAATTAAGATAATTACATCTGATTTTATTACTTTATTAAGATTGAGGAAGGTGAGTTATGAAGACTACATGGAAGACGTGTTATGTAAGTACATTTAGAAAATTGATGGAACCTCCATATTATATATTAATTAATAATAAAGATTTGAATGAAATTATATATTTTCATGCAAAATATTATGGAAGATATTATGATAAACCTAATCAGACTCATATAAGTCCTAGGAGGATGAAACATATTGAGACTGCTATTAAATTCAGGGATATAGTACTTAATGAATATACTGATATGAATCCTAATGATGTTAAGATAATATTAGTTACTAAAGATATGCGGCATACAAAATCTCAATTAAAGAAAGGTTTAATTAAGGAATATACATTTAGCAATGTATACTGTCTGGAGGAATAAATGGAAATGAATAAATGTTTTTACTGTGGATGTGAATTAACTGAAGAAAATATATCTCCAGTTGTATTAACTTCAAATCCACCTAAATTTATGTGTAAAAATTGTCAGTCAGGTACACCTTCAAATAATTCAGATAATAAGAATATTGAATTATTCGATAGTAAATACGTACATTTTATGTGGAGTGATGAGCTTGAAGGTAAAAAAGGATTTTTAGCTGATAATATTGATATGCTTAAACATGATGTTAATTCAGGTCAGTGCAGATATAATGTATCAAAGTCAGAGTATGAATCTATTCCTTTCCATGCTGAATCTGACTGGAAGTTCTTTTATTACGACCCTAACTATGAATGCAAGCGTGCATATAGCGAAGGTAAACAGATACAGACAAAATATAAAACTGGAGATGAATGGAAAGATGTTAGTAATCCTGGATGGTATGATTACCAAGATTATCGTATTAAGCCTGAAGAATTGAAGCCAAGACGCATGACCTACAGGCAGTTAGCTGAATGGTTAGCTAAAGGAAATGGTCAATATAAAGTTAGACTAGATTCTACCTTGGCATATATATATTTGACCTATAGATGTGAGGATACATGTGAAGTCCCTGAAGATTACTTAATCCGCCATTGGAATTCTAGTGAATGGATTGAACCTACTTTTGAGGCATATGATTCAGATGTTTTACATAACATAATTAGTCGTATTCATATAAAGTCCTGATTGAGGCTCCCACCTTATTCGTATAGGAGGCATAATGGCTGAATTTTACTTTGAATCAATCGATGAAACTTTATTCAATATTGAGAATATCACAAATATCTCAATTTATGGTAATAAAATGTATGTAAATTTTGGTAAAAAGGAATATGAGTATAGTTTAGATACTCCATTTACTACATATGGTATGGTATTAAATGACATTGCTAACATTAAGAAATTAAATCCAAATATTAATCTAGAATATAGGAGTCATATTTAATGTGGAAATTATCTGAACCTGAATTGAAGTTACATACACCCATTTGGGATGTTATGGTAACTCATAAAGAAAATGAACAAATGGGTATTAAAGGTGATTTCATTTCACTTAAGGCACCTAACTGGGTATCTGCAATTATTTATAATGTAGATACTGATAAATTTGTCATGGTTAAAGAATACCGTCATGGAATTAATGACTATATCTGTGAGTTTCCTAGTGGTACAGTTGAAGATGGAGAAGATCCATATGATGCATGTAGACGTGAAATCATTGAGGAAACTGGATATAATGATATTAGATGTGCTGAATTACTATTTACAGCTAACCCTAATACTGCATTCATGAACAATGTTATGAATTGTTATTATGTTGAGGTAGGAAATAGTAAGGTAAATCAGAATTTAGATACAACTGAAGATCTAAAAGTAATTAATGTAACATTTAAAGAGATGACTAAATTAATTACTGAGAAATCTTCAGTAACTCAGCATTTAGCTTTAGCTAAATTTATAATGAGATGTGTATCTAAAGGTTTATCTAGGTATGTTAAGTTAAATGATGGAAGTAAACTTTAGTGAATTAGAAAGTAAAGTTGCAGCATGTGTTAAAGAATTGCAAGATAAGCAAGATACTCCTAGAAGAATTACAGGATATGTAACTATAACGGAAGATATTCATAAAAGAACTGCAGCTGAATTATTTAATGTACCTGTTGATATAGTTAGTAAACCTATGAGAGATATTGCTAAGGCAATAAATTTTATTGAAGTATTTGGAGGTAATAGAAATTGTCTTATGAATTTGATGTAGCTAAGATCACTGAAGATTGTATTAATTGGATCAATAAGTGGATCTTAGGTGAAGGTCATGGTAATGAGGAAACTAAAGTAGTTATCGGTATCTCAGGTGGATGTGATTCCACAGTTACTGCTGGACTCTTAGTTAAAGCATTAGGTAAAGATCGAGTAATTGGTGTAATGATGCCTAATGGTGAACAGAAAGATATCTCTGATTCTAAGAAAGTAATTGACCATTTAGGCATTAAATCGTATATTATTAATATTGGCACCTCATATGATCAATTAGAAGCTACTATAACTAATGCTGTAGGAGAATTCTCAGATAAAGTAGAAATGTTTACTACAAATACTCCTGCTAGATTAAGAATGGCTTCACTTTATGGATTAGGTGCAGTATTAGGTAACTGTAGAATTGTCAATACATGTAACCTTAGTGAAGATGTAGTAGGTTATGCTACACTTTATGGTGATTCTGCAGGTGATTTTAGTCCAATTAATCATCTTACTAAAACTGAAGTAAGAGCTATCGGTCATTACCTTGAGTTACCTACCGAATTGGTAGATAAAACTCCTACTGATGGTATGTCACTCAATGAAGATGGATCATATAAATCAGATGAATCTAAATTAGGTATAAGTTATACTGACCTTGATAAATTCATTCGTGAAACTACAACTGGTGATACAGATACTGATCGTAGAATTTTTGAAAAATTTGAAGCTAATTTATTTAAACTTAAATTGATTCAGCTTCCTCATTTTAATCCATATTTACCTATTAATGGTAAGCTTTATATTTATTAATTATGAAGGTAGGTATATTTGGTGGAACCTTCGATATATTACATGAAGGTCATGAAGCTATTATAAAAGACATGCTCAATAGAGTTGATATATTGTATTTAATTCCGACTACAGTAAATTATTATCGTCAGAATACTGCTATGTTTACTTTTGGTGAAAGATTATTTAATCTTGAGAAAGCTATTATTTGGAATGCATTAAGAGATTCTAGATTTAATAAGATTATTGTAAGTGATATTGAGCGTGATAAAGATAAGTATTGGTCATTTGCCGATACATTAAAAGTTATTAAAAAGAGATACCCTACAGCCACTATTTATGTAGCAATGGGAGATGACTCATTGAACAATTTAAAGACATGGCGAGATTGGGAATCTATTGCTAAAAATTCTATTATTTATTCATATGGTAGACCTGGGTATCAATTAAATGAATTTGATCTTAAAGAAGTATCTTATTTTCATGTACCCTTAAACATTGATAAAAGTTCATCTGAGATCCGTACTGAGTTACGTGACATGTCAGATGATGATTATAAAGATATTAAAGAAAATTTTTATTGGAAGAATAAATATATTTAACTAAGGAGTAACTAAATGACTACAAAGATTAAAAGTTACAAAGTAAAGGATGGACTTTATGTAAATGAAGTTCCAGTTAAAATGCTAATTTCATCAGTACCTAAGGCACCTCAGCATCAGTTCATTATCATTGACCGATCAGGTTCTATGTACTATGAACTTGATAAACTTTGTGATATCCTTATTGAGTATGTAGGTAAACTCACTGAAGGTTCTACTGTATCAGTAGGTTGGTTCGGATCAAGTGGATCCTATGGACTTTCAGTTCCATATACACTTAAGAAGGAACTTACTGGAGTTACTAAAACTATTGATTCATATCGTTCTACTAAGGGATGTACATGTTTCGATGAGGTACTTCATAAAGTAAATGAAAATTGTAGTGCTGAGAACAAAGGTTCACTTTATTTCTTCACTGATGGATGGCATAATTCAAATCCATGGATGTCAGTAGTTAAAGAACTTGAGGCACTTAGAGATAAACTTGAAGTCTCAATGTTCGTAGGTTGTGGATATATCAATCGTGATAACATGACTGATATGGCTGATATTACTGACGGTTCATTTATTCATATCGAAGACTTCTCTGATTTTAAACAGTCGCTTTATGACTTCGGTGATGGAGTTACTGAATCAGTACCTGGATGTATTGTTGAAGTTCCAGTTGAGGCTGATAATTTCTGTTCAGTATTAGGTAAACAGATTATTGGATATACTTTCACTGAAGATACTGACAAGAATCACTACATTAAATATAAGGCATCAAATAAGAAAACTCAGGTATATTACTCGACTTCAGCTACTCCAATTGGTGAAGTGAAAGAGTTAGGTAAAAATGAAGTTCCATTCCGTGCACTTGCATATTACCTTGTACAGCATAACAAAACTCCAATGGCACTCGATATTCTTAACTTCCTCGGGGATAAATACCTTATTAATAAACTTTATAACACATTCACAAATGATGAATATGCTAAAGTTGAAAATACACTCCGATCATCAATCTTTAATTCTAAGAGTAGATACAAAGAAGGTAAGGTACCTAACTTTATGCCTAAGGATGATGCATTCTGTGTACTTGATGCACTTGATGTACTCACTAGTGATCCTAAGGCAATTATTCATTTGACTGACCCTGAATTTAAATACAATCATATTTCAAGGAAATCAGAGCAGACTGATGGAGCTAAGCTTATGTATCCTAAGGAGATTACAGCTAGGGCAAGTCAGCTTGTATATAATGAAACTGCATTGAACGTATCACTCCAGTGCTGGTATGAAGCAGGAGTAAAACTTGATCCTAAGGAATTCAAGGAAACAAATGCAAAAGAGTTTGATTTTAACAAATATAATATGAAATCAGGTGAAGTTTATGCAGTAAATTGTGTACGTAACTACAGTATCATTGCTGACGCTAAGCTTAATACACCTAAACTCATTGTGTCAAAACTCAGTAAATCTTCAGTTCAGAAACTTGCTGAGATTCTTACTGCAAGAGATGATGATAAGTATGTTATCGATCTTGCTAACATTCCTCTTATTAACAAAACTTACCTTAAAGAAACTTCAGCTAAGAAACTTGCTGAGGCATGTTGGGAATCAAAGATGTTAGGTACAAACCTCTCAGTACTTAGATATCTTACACCTGCAGATTCTATTGATTACAGTAGTGATAAATATAAGGATCTTGCTAAATATTTCTATATTAAAAATGATATTTATCAGCCACCTATGACAGCAGTTGAGGCTACTGATGAATACATGCGTTATGAGTTTAAAGTTTCATTCAAGGGATATAGTAATGCCTCTGCATCTTCTGTAATTAAGAAGATTAATGAAGGTAAATCTATCACAGCTAGGGAAGTACCAGTTAAACTTGCATATGATGCATATAGAAATCTTGACTGGAAAGATATCAATGAAACTTACGATAAGCTCAATAAAGAGTACAAGAAACTTAATAATAAAATTCAGCATGCTAAATTTGCAATCATTCTTATTAATCGTGGATCAATGCCTGAATTCACTTCACGTGAAGACATGTCATTGGAAATTGATTGTAGGTTAGGCGATGCAATCGAGAAAGTCACTACTAAATTTGAAGTAGTACAGAAACCAGTTAAACTTTAATTTTAATTAAATAAATCCATGCAGATATCTGCATGGATTTAATAAGGAGTACAAAATGAAAGCAGTCGCATTAATTGATTTACAGAATGACTTTATTGATGGATCTATGGGTGTAGGTTCAGATAAATTTTATAAAGCATGGGATAACATCATAAATCTCATTAAACGTGAAAAACCAGATCTTATCCTTGCTACTATGGACTATCATCCAGAGAATCATTGCTCATTTAAAGCTCAAGGTGGAGAATGGCCATCTCACTGTGTACAGAAGTCAGGTGGAGTAAGATTAAATTGGAAGGTACTTGAGTTCCTTGATTCATTATCTACAACTCCACTTGCAAGAGGTGAGGACTATCCACTTATGTACCTTAAAGGTCAGAAATCAGATACAGAAGAATATGGTGTCGACCTTATGAATGCAGATCGATATGTATCTTACCTTGCTAAATCATCGATTTCAAATATCGATGAAATTCATGTAGTAGGACTTTGTACAGATTTCTGCGTTAAAAACTGTGCACTTGAAACTGCACGTAATCATCGTGATTTACCAATCTATATTCATAAGTCATGTTCAGTTGCCATTGATCCAACTAAAGAATTGGATCTTTATGAATATAAAAATATTAAGGTAGTAGACTAATGTTTGATTTTAATAAAACAGAAGAAAGTTTTGATACGTGTACGGATATGCCTCAGTTGAGAAAATTATTAGAGGAAGCATCTGAAGGACAATTAATGGAGGCACTTGACCTCATTAATAATAAATTGCCTAACTTTACAAATAAAGTGGATTCCATTGATGATTACGAATATCTATATATGGATTCTAATTATTATGAGATAAAACATATAGATTATACTGCAGATGATTCAAGTAAATTATATTATATAGATGTAGAGTATAGTCCAACTTCAGATAAGATGAAACCTAATTATAATATACTTAATGCTAAATCTAAGAAAATTACCATAGATTATGATCTTTATAAAATTCTTAATTCTATAAAGGTGACTGATAAAGAAATCGGAGATCACCTCATTATAATTATGATTGAAGTGGAGGATTAAATGTTTAATTTATCTTTAGGTTTAATTTTATTGATTGCGATTCCAGTATTAATCATTCTTATGGCAATTGTATTCCTTATTGGATATACGAAAGCTACACCAGATGAAGCTAAAATTATTTCAGGTCTTCATAAGAATCCAAAAACTATAATTGGTAAAGCTGGATTTAGATGGCCATTGCTTGAACGTGTTGATTCACTTTCATTAAAACTCATTTCTGTTGATGTTAAAACTTCATCATCTGTACCTACTGCAAATTATATTAATATTAATGTTGATTCAGTAGTAAATATTCAAGTATCTAAAAATCCTGAACTCATCTTATTAGCTGAGAGAAACTTCCTTAATAAAGATGAAAAATATATCTGTTCAGTAGCTCGTGAGGTACTTGAAGGTAACATGCGAGAAATCGTAGGTAAGATGACTCTTGAAGATATGGTGTCTGATCGTCAGAAATTTGCTGAATTAGTTAAAGAGAATGCAGGTCCTGACTTAGCAGCTATGGGTCTTGATATTATTTCATTCAATGTTCAGAATTTTATTGATGACAATCATGTTATTGAAAACCTTGGTGTTGATAATATCGTGAAGATTCAGAAACAGGCTGCTATATCTCGTGCAGAATCTGAGAGAGAAATTGCTCAGGCTCAGGCTCTTTCTCGTACTGAGATTGCTAAGGCTGAAGCTAATAAAGATCTTGAAATTGCTAAAGTAAAAGCTGATACTGAAATGCAGGCTAGACAAGCTTCTATTGATGCAAATATGAAGTCAGAGCAGAAACAAGCTGAAGCTGATCTTGCAATTCGTCAGGCTAAAATTGATGCAGATAAAAATGCCAAATCAGCTGAAATTGAAGCTCAGTTTACTAATGATAAGGCTAGAGTTGAAGCTGAAACTCAGATGGTTATTAAAGAAAATGAGAAGGCATTGAAGCAGGCTGAACTCGAAGCTAAGACTAATGCTGAAAGAGCTAGGGCAGATTCAGCATATGCAATTCAGGAACAGGAACAGCGTAAGGATATTGAGACTGCAACTGCAGCTGCTAACTTAGTAAAACTTGAGAAACAGGTAGAACTCACTAAGAAGCAGGCAGAAATTCAGGAACAGAAACTTGATGCTGAGATTAAGAAGCAGGCTGATGCAGAAAAATATGCTATTCAGCAGAAAGCTGATGCTGAACTTTATGAACGTCAGAAACAGGCTGAAGCTGATAAGTATGAACGTGAACAGAATGCTACAGCTGATCTTACAGTACAGCAAAAGAGAGCTGATGCTCAGAAGTATCAGTTAGAAAAAGATGCTGAAGCTAAGGTTGCTCAGTCTGAAGCTGAAAAGAAAGCTAAAGAAAATGCAGCACTAGCTGAACAGTCAAGAATGGAAGCTGAAGCTGTAGGTAAGAAAGCATTAGCTGATGCTATTAAAGCTCAGGGTGAAGCTGAAGCAGATGCAACTCAGGCTAAACTCTTAGCTGAAGCTGAAGGTATTAAGCAGAAAGGTATAGCTGAAGCTGAGTCACTTAGACTTAAACTTGTAGGTGAAGCTGAGGGTATCTCACAGAAAGCTGATGCTCAGAAAAAGATGGGTGAAGCTTCTATCCTTGAGATGGAATTGGATGCAGTTAAAGTATATTTCCAGCAGTTGCCTGATATGGCTGCAGCAATGTCTAAGCCACTTGAGAACATCGACAAAATCACTATGTATGGTGAAGGTGATGTAAGTAAGTTCATGTCTGGAGTAACATCTACATTTAAGCAGGTTACTGATAGCATGGGAGCTGCAGGTGGATTGAATGTACAGTCACTGATTTCCTCATTCTTCGGCAATAAATTAGCTGGAGCTACTACTGGTAGTGCAATTGATGCAGCTACATTAACTGAAGTAGGAAAACAGTTATTTAAAGGTAAAACCGAAGGAGTTTAATCATATTAAGTAATTAAAATTTGAAAGGTTTATTTAGTAGTAACTTACTAGATTTACCTTTCGAAAGATATTCCTTAATATATTGCTTTAAGAAAACGGTTTCAGCAGGTGTATTGATCTAAATCAATACACTTCTGTAATGATATTAAAATATCTGAAAGGTAAATTAAATGGAGATGAGTTACGTGATTAAAGCTATTTTAATAAGTTTATTTTCGATCATATTCATCTTGACATATTCTTATTTAATTTATATTATAGCTAAAAATGAAGATACCTAAATGAATATATTACAATTATTAGCAGTAATCTTGGGAATTCTAACTGGATTACTATCTCTTATACATTTTATATATGACTATATAAAAGATGAAAGGTTACTTAAGTTACGTGACGAATGCCAAAATGCATTCTTTTCATTGAAGATAGGTGATCAAGTTGAAATAAAGTACCTACACAATAAATCCCATATTAGTGTAGTAACCTCAATAAATGGTAATACTATTAATTTATTAAATGGCGTTCATTTATCATATATCTCTATTCAATATCTTACTTATCATACTAGTGATACTTCAATATATTTAATAAATGATGTAGCTAAGTTTATGGTATACTCAATTAAGGTAATTAAATGACTAAATACAAGAAGTGTCTATTTAAATGTAAATTTGCTAACTTATATTATAAACTATACAATGATCAAAATTTCTTCGATTTTATGATTATTAAAACTATGAAACCTGGAGATCTAGTCAAATATGAGAGATATTCCTGGGGGATGCAATACTTACTCTAGTATAGTCACTTCAATATATAAAAATAGTATTAATTTACTTGATGGTACTGAATTATCTTATGGTATTGATAAAGGTATCCTACATATAGTAACTAATGATCCTCCCTGGCATCCTACAGTGCATTTTATCGAATCAGACTATATGAATTCATTACCTAAAATCAATTATTCGGAGGTTAAAACTTGCTAGATACTGAGATTTTAAGGTCAGTGAAGGTAGGAGATGCCATAAAATTTAAATATTATAGAGGTAAGTGGATTGTCAAGAAATGTATTGTAGTTTCCATTGATGTTAAGTCTGACATATACAGTTCTACCCTTAAATTATTTATCTGGAATTTATCTGATGGAAACTTTATTTCACATTGGGATACTAAGGCTCCCACTATAGTTTATGATAAGTACTATGAAGTAAAATCTATCAAGATTGCTACATAAAGTTTTAATCAAGTTAATGCCCTTATGTTTGTGGAGGTCCTATTATGACTGGTATAGAGTATATACAAGAAAAGTACAAGGGAGATTACATTAAACATGAAGATGAAGCTAAGGCATATAATTTAGGTAAGCTAGCTGCATTAAATGAATTCATTGATAAATTCAGTGATGTATATAATAGTAGAGCTTACGATGGTATGGAACCTTATGAAGTAGTAGATACAGTACATGAGGTACATGAATTACTATCAGATATTATTAAAAATGATATATTGGAGGCACTTTATGACAGCTGAGGAAGAAGCTAAAATCATAGAAGATTTAGTGAATAAAATTGAAAAGTTAACAGGTAAGGTCGAGGAACTCGTATCTGAGGTTAATGAATTAAAGCTAAAGGTTAGCAAGTCAGAGGCAATAGTGAATTCATTAGGAGACTTTGAGGTAGATGTCAAGTGATGCTGATAAAACGGAATTACAGAAATTAGATGAAGTGATTCCGTTATTAAGTAGGATATCTGATTTATACTTATATACTGAAGGATTGCTGCATGAAAAGGTCAACTACCCTCGGTTAAAACATTAGCTTATAATTATATAATTATAAGCTAATGTTTTAAAGTCTATAACTTTGATATTAACTATATAAGTTATAGTAGAGTAACTACTTATATTAAAAGTATAAGGTGAACTTTAATAATAGGAGAAATTATTAAAAGTAGATCGATTCTGACTCTAGTTGAAATTTACTAGATATTTAATAAGAAGATGTTAAAATTCTCAACAACGTTTTAACTTATAAGAAAACTATTAGTTATTGCTAATTAATTATTTAGTTAATTAAAATATTAATTAGTAGATTAATAGTAAAACTTATCTCTTAATAATTATACTAAGAGGGAATTGCTTATTAGAGAAAGTCAATGTTGATTAACTTACAAAAAGAAATAATATGTAGGTTAATGATTATCAGAAATTCTTAATTTATTAAGAAAATAAGAAAACTCTAACCAAGGAGATTTTATTTGAAAATTATTAAGAAATTAATTAATAGACAATATTATAGTATACCTGTAATATTTAGAATCTATAATCTTGATATTAACTATATAGATTA
>Ga0256870_1000035_pt1 | contig 32744 bp, 22 predicted proteins | sample RumenRJG_06RNA_FD_186079 | JGI IMG/M metagenome (GOLD analysis project Ga0256870, IMG submission 186079) | Metatranscriptome of bovine rumen microbial communities from Lethbridge, Alberta, Canada - Rumen RJG_06 (Metagenome Metatranscriptome) | ecosystem: Host-associated > Mammals > Digestive...
GAGTACCTCCCACCTTATTCAGTAAGGCCAGCCTTAAACTTCAACAACCCAGCTCAGTTCTCTACAGGACTCTTTAGCCAGACAGCTACTGAGACTATTGTACCAGAGCTTGCAGTTTATGGTGTAATTCAGACAATTACTAAGTCAGGTTCATCTAACTAATTAAGTTATTGAACTTGATTAAGTAATTTAAACTAAATATACTAAGTGGTTATCTATATGGTAGCCACTTAGTATCTATTTTATATTATATATGGAGTATATATGTCCACATTGATAGTAGATGATGTAAATACTGAACCTGTGATTCCATCTATGAGAAAAATTTATATAAATCAATTAGTAGATGAAATTAAATATAGGAGATTACCTTTCACTGGGGATGTATACACTCTTATTAATAAGCATAATAAATATGAAGCTTATAAATCTATACAAGCTATAACTCTTAAAGCTGTTAGGCAATTTGAAGCTTCATTCCCATTATCTATTGAAACTACACTTAATATAGTAAATAATACATATGTATTTATGGATAATTTCCAAGCATATGTTGATGGTAAGATAGATGATACTGAACTTGAACTTATACCTAAAGTAATTCATACTGTAGGTGGAGGTCCAGGTGAACTCTCACAGTCAGCTAATTATTTTAAATATAATCCACCATATCTATGGTCAGGATATTCAGGTAAGACTAGAGTAAAATATTTTACTCAGTATCCAGTGTATATTAAGTACGCTCCAGATGGTGGATTTACAGAAGATTCATTTATATGGGGAGTTCTTGAGAAGAGATACCTAGAAGATCAATTTGATTTAGAATTTTGTAGATCAGTAAAACAATTTAGTGAGCAAGTTAGATTTGCAGGAATTTCTGTTGAGTTTCTTAATCTTGATACAACTATACAGAAATTAGTAGAAGATGTAGAATATAATAATAATGCATCATCTGTTATATTAGATGCATGGGAATAATTAATTTAGGAGATTTATCATGAAATTAATAAAAATTTATAACTTAAAATCTTATAAACTTATATTCAACTTACCTACAAATGGAAAAATCACTATTAAGAAAAAGAGTTCAGTTGAATTAAGAGCTCTATCATATGCAGATGCTAAGATATTAAATCCTAGTGCAGTTAAGGGAACTATCAGAGTTGTTACAGCAGATAAAGCTTTATATAAAGCTTTAAAACCATATCTAAAACTTGAATTAGTAGAGAGCACTAAAGATTTAGCTTCTATTGAGGCATCTATTAATTTAGAAATGGTATAATAAATGATAAATATTTTTGACGCTGGATTATTATATCAAGATAACTACAAGGAAACTATAATAAATTATATAAAAGAATATGGATTTCCTTGTAATTACTTAACTCAAAATAATGATACGCAACAAATGTCCGATTGGAATAAATACCAATTAGCATTTGGTCAAAATGCTGTAGGATTCTCAAACAACTCTGAATCATATAAAAGAACTCCAGGATATTTATTGATTGATAAGAATAACTATACTAGATTAGCATTAGGTCAAGACTCTCAATCAATGGTATTTGTTCCTGAAGTTAGTAAATTAAGTTCAGGTGATAAACTTGAAATAGAAATGAAAGAAGGTATCTTTATATATGTAATTGAGGATATTGAAGATTTCCATGGAATCATGTATAAATGTAATCTCAAATTTGTAAATAGGAAACTAAATAAGAAATGAGATACCTGATAGCGAATGGTTTATACATAACAAGTGAATTCGATAATTTAACTTATGTATCTTTCGAGGAAAGTGAAGATACCTTGATAGAAATTGATAATATATCAAGACAGTTAATTATTAAGTGTCCACCTGGAACTAAATCCAGTTCCTTAAATTTCAATGGTATAAAATTATATAAAGATCAATTAGTAAACTTTAAGAAATTTCCATTTCCTAAGGAATTACTTATAAATGGAATTAGATTTACATTAGTCCAAGATATTATTAATGGACATGAAGTACATCTAAAACAATATTTATTAAATAATATAGATAAATCTACTATAGATTTCAATGTAGAAGATAAATCTATATACATAGTAATCAGATATGAAGATTATGATTACTATAATAATCAAATTAATTATATTGAAAAATTAAATGAGCTAGGTTTATTATATTGTGAAATTGTAGAAGAGCATCCACTAACTAATATTTATGATATTAATTTATCGAAACCTTATCTTCAAATTAATAATTATAAAGATGTATCTCCAGCTAACTTAACTGAAGATATCTATATAAATGAAACGGATGTTATTTCTTCATGGGTAATGACTATGATGAAAGCTTACCCTGAGATAGATTTCTTTATAAATGACGATTTAATGAACTTAGAAAAGCATGAACACGTTAAATATACAGCTCAATTGATGCCTAACGTGTCTCAATATAATTCAATTCATGTTAATGAAAATCCAATTTCTGGTAGGTGGTGGAAAGGTACCATTCCAATACAATTGGAATATATTATAGATGATTTACCTACATTACTGACGAAGAAAGATCACTATAGATTAGGATACTTCTTTAATGATGTACATGAGGTAGTCATTGAGAAACCATTAAAGAATAGATATAATAAAGATGGCAGTCAAGCAACTGCAGTATATACTCAAGGTATTCATTGGGATAGAGATAATATCAGTGAAGGATATAATACCAAACCTTCAACAACTAATAATGATGTAACTCAATTCTCTTTTACATTTAGCTGTATGATATTCGCTACCTTAATAGAGAAACTAGACACTCCAGTTTCTATTAAATATCCTTCATATATACAGAAAATAATAAATGCTAATACAAATAAAATTATTGAACAATTATAAATGAGGTACCTAAATGAAAGAGCCTTTCAAATTAGTAAAAACTATTGATGAATCTAAGATTACATCAACAGGTTCAGGTTCTGATAGCTTCGTAATTGGTGCAGTTGTTAATTCACCTTCAGGTAGAACTGAGAGAGTTAAGGTATCAAATACAGCTGAATTTATATCAGAATATTTAGTAAATGACTCAGTAACCGCAAGTGATGATATTACGGTACAACACGTAGCTAAGATACTTGATAGTAGTCCAGTTTACGTAATCCGTGTTGATCCATCTAAAGTAAGAGTCGGATATACATCTACTAAGAAAAAGATGTATTTCGATAAAAATTATAACCCATTAGATTCATATACAATTGCAGAATTAGATACAAAATCTGCAGATGAGGATTTAAAATTATCCATCTCAATCAAATTAGCCACAGATTCAGATAAAGTAATTACTTTTAGCAATAAGTCTGATGGAACTACATCTAATGATGAATTCATTATTCAGACTAATTCAATTGAGGAATTCTTATCAGGTATCAATGGAAGTTATAGTGATGCTGATTCTTATGAACCTATTATTTTAGCTAGAACTAACAATACTATAGTAGTAAATGGAGAAGTAGTTTCACAAGTCGGATTCAATGAAATAGATTTTAAATCTATTAACTTAACAGGTAATGCAGCTGAAGCTAACTTGTATAAATATAAGTTTAGTACTAATGTTTACAGTAGCTTGGATAAGAGTGCACCTGAAGAATTAAGTTACGATTTAGGTCAAGGTTGGGTCAGTGTAGGTGGAAGTGCAGGAATTAATTTCTTCACTAGATCTAGTGAACCTGATGTAAATGGAAAGACAAAAATTTATCCATGTACAACTTTATCACCTTATGCAGATAACTTCCCTCTAGGTCCTTTTTCTGTATATTTAGTAGATAGATTATTTACTAATACTAGTATACCAAGTCCAACTATCTGTAAGCAGAGAGTTTCAATCAATTCAGGATATGAAGGTGAGTTTATTCCTATTGGTGCTACATCAGAGGAAGTATTTGACTTAGTAGATGGAACTCTTAGTAACTTAAGCTGCGGTGGAGCATACAAAGATCTAGCTATTCAAAGAGAGTTAAATGATAAAAATATATTATTTATTAGTGCTAGACCTGAATCTGAAGTTGCTGAATTCATAAAGAGTTTAGGAATTACAGAATCTTATGTTAAATATGATCCGCAGTCGACAAATCCAAATCAATATGTAATGCTTGATAAGTTTGCAGGAAATGGAGATGTATCTAATTCTACAGCTATCACTCCATCATTATTCTTGTTATTATTAGCTGATTGGATAAATGTTGAACTTTATGCTCTTAATGCACCTAATAATTATAGTAACTTCATTACTATTGATAGCGTCAATGAAGTTATGTATTCTACTGATGTAAATCCAGCTATTTCTGATGTATCTAATACTAAACTCATTGAGGAGTCACTTTCAGTTTCAGTAGATGAGGTTTATAATTTAGTTAAGCATCCAACAGATGAGACTAATAGTGCATCAACTAAACATCCATGTATCTTCTTAAAGATAAAGAATACAATCTTCTATTCAGGTTCAGTACCTAAGGGAGTGAGCAGTGTCAATACACTAGTTAAATTGTCATCTAAGGAATTAACTTTAGATGAGTTTACTTCTGAATTATACTCTGCATTTACTTCTTACTTCACAGGAAGTATAATTGCTACATATGATGCTAATGGTAAGCAACACAATCTTATATTAGTTAATGGCGATTGTCCTATCTCAGTAAACTTAAATGGAAGTGATGATTCAGATACTGATGGATCTAGTGATGGAATAGAAGATGATGGAAATAACAATCCATTAAGACTCTCTATGAAATCTACTTTAGTACAGCAAGATACTACAGATGCAACGTTTGCTGTAGTACCTAACTTCCCTTGTAGTGCTGATTTATTCAGATTTAGTTATACTAAAAATACTACTGACTTCGATCCAGATCAGGGAGTATATAATTTAAATCTATATTATAAAGATGCACCATCTACATATTACATGTCATTTATTGATACAGTAATGGATGGTTATGGTAACTCATTATATTATGAGAATATTAATGATAAAAATAATTACCTTCATATAGTTAAGTTAGGTGGAACAAATGAATTAGAATCAATGTCTTCTAATGCATTTGGTAGTGAAGTAATATTACCTAAAGCTAAAGCCAATGACTTTAAAGAAGCTGCAGCTAAGTTCATGGATTACGAAGATGTATATTATACAGTACTTTGGGATGCTGGAGCTCAGTTCCCTACTTATAGTAAATATCTTGAAACTATCAGTAGCACAGCTACTGAAGAGAATCCAGACTATCTTGATTGTATTGCTGCACTTTCTATTCCAGCTGATTGTAGAGATGAAAGTTCTATTGCATCTTGGTCTGATAGCATTGGTGCATTGACTTGTAGAGCTGTAGAGTATGCTCCAGGTTACATAGTAAATGCATTCGGTGGATTTGGTAGTAAATTTGCTGCATCTACTGCATATATTGAGAAGTTAATCGCTAACTATAACTCAATCAGTGCAGAGTTTGATCCTATATATGGACCTACGAGTGGCTTAGTAACTACACCTAACTTAGTATGTAAACTTAATAAAACAGCTAGAGAGAACTTACTAGATCATAGAGTTAACTCAATATTTGAAGGTAAATATGGATATCAATTTAACTTCAATAAAACTTGTCAAAGGTATAAATCATATGTAGATGAGGAACAGAATGTACGTATTGCATCTGCTATTTCTCATGTATGTGATAAATATGCTGAAACATTAATTGGTCAGTTTAATACAAAAGTATTAAGAATGGAAGTCGAATCTAGACTTTATGACTTAATTAAGGCTAGAGTAGTTGAAGGTAAAAATAAATGTATTGAAGGAATTAAAGTAATCTGTAATGATGAAAATAATACTCAAGACATTATTGATAATCAAGAGTTACATATTGAAGTTCAGGTAGCTTACCTAAGATCTATTGCATACGTAACTGTATACAATAAAATCAAGAAAATTATTGCATAGTAATTAATTGGGAGTGGAGTAAATGATAAATTTACCTAAAATTTCAGTAAGAAATGTATATGTAGGTTCCTCATATAAACCTAGTATATTTATGTTACTCGATGCTGATTCAGGTCCACTCTCAGTTACTACTGTACATAGTAAGCTAGAGTTACTAGAATATTATAATACATTTAATAATACTAAATCATATCAAATTGCTAGTAAACTGTTAGATATAGGATACCCACTAGAATTACTTCGTGTTAAGACTTGTGAGTATTATTCATCTATAGGCATCTGCAATGATGGTGATGTATGTTATCCAATAAAGAATATAACATACAATAATGTACAATATCCTAATAGAGCTACCAATGGAGATGTATATTCACTTACATTAACTTTTAAGGAAAGTATGAATGCAGCATCAGCTTATTTCATGATAAATGACGGTAGAGACCTACAGTTATTATATCCTTATAGTAATGAATTAAATCCTAATTTTGCTAGTCTATCTGAGTTAATCGGAGAGACTATAATTTTAGACCCTAAGAATTCATCAAATAACTTCGATAATGGGTCGACTAAAAGAAATGCAAGAGAAGTAATAAAGTTACTTATTGAAACTCTAGCATGTAAGTTAGGATTTAAGTATAAGAAACATAATGAATATACATATACTATATATAATTATATAAAATTTTCTTCAAATATACTTACTAATATCTGTACAGCTACTAAAACTTATGATTATAATGAACATGATATAGAGACTCGCATAAAATATTATAAGACACCTTTAATATTCTATAGTAAATATGAAACATGTATTTCAGACTTAAGAGTTCAAATATCACCAAATGGATCTATGTATGCAGTGTACATAGAAAAGCTAGATAATATAGGAAATTCCAAATTAAGTGAGACTTACTATGTAACATTTGATAAGTCTGACTCAGAAAATTATATAGAAAATCAAATAAATCAAAATTCTAGATTAGTAACATGTAATTTTGATGATAGTAAAATAATAGATGGTGACTATAGTAATTTATTAGGGATTTTTAAGTTTCTAGCTAATGTAGATAATCATTCTGAAGCCACTATTGAAAACTTTGAAAATGTTGCCAAGAGTTTATATTCAGATCTTACTGATACTTTAAATTCAGTATATTTTATTGATTCAGGTATTAATTCATCTAAATATCAATATTACTTATATAGAAAGTTATATAATGTTAATATTCCTCGTTTATTTTTATTTACTTATACTGATAGTATCTCACGAAATTTTATTTCTTATTTTGATGGGAACTACATAGATGAAGACTCCTATATTATATACCCTTCTTATATAACTTTCCTAAATCTAGCTTATGCTAAATTATGGGAGGGTAATTTAAAATCAAATATTAGATTAGTGAATAGTTTAGGATTCATAGATGAGAACTTAGAAATAAATAAAAATACATTAATAAAAGATGACAATACTATTAATTTAATAGGATATGATGGATATACTTATTATTTAGATAATCCATTAGGATATTTTAATGGCGAGTTAATGTCACTAGAACCTTTAGCTAGTTATATAATATACAGTGGATACCTAAGAGAATATCTTGAATTTAATCCAGCTAATTACAGTAAATATAATATCTCGCAATTAATATATAAAGTTAGTGAAGATGCTAATAAATTTACAGGTTATAATATAACTCCATTAATTGAAGATATAACAATAAATGAAGATTCAATAAATATAATACTGAAAATAACATTGAGCTATACAAATAATAAAGATGTAGATATATTAATTAATATAAATAGAATTATTGGAGAATAAACATGGCTAAAGATTCATATATGAGTTACGTTACACGTGACCAGATAGTAGGTAGCAATGGACAAAAGTTAACCACGTTTGATTGGGACTTTAAAATTACTAAGTCAGCTAATGATGAAGTATATTCACCAGGTGAGCAGTTAACAAAAGCTCGTATTTCTTCAATCACTGGTATCCCGTTCATGCCTGAATATCAAGGCAACTTACCTACAGAGATACGTGGATTCAAGATGATTCAACCTGGATTCACTAATAACTATGGTGGACAGTGTACAATAACAATAGAAGATTTCGAAGATCAGTCAATGACTGCATTTATTATGGACTGGTTATGGAAATGTAATAACCCAGCAAACCATGCTTCATATCATAAGAAGCAGTTAGCTTGGGATAAACTTGAGTTATTCAGATTAAATTCATCACGTGAACCAGTATTCAAGGTAACACTTTATACAGTATTACCAGGTGGAGCTGGATCTGACATGTCATTTACAAGTGACAAACAACTTCAAGGTCAGATTCAATTAAGCTTAGATTACGAATACTTCGATTCTGAATTCCTTAACGTTAATTCATAAAATTAAATAATTTACTAACTTACTAGAGTGGAGTTACTCTTATGAAAAATTTTATAATGGAAGCCCTAGATACTGTACAACCTACAGTTGATTCTAGTAAGCTTAGTTTAGATGCATCTGATACAGTAGCTATTTATGGTAAACCTAATATAAATAAAACTCCAGATGCACCTAAAATAAGTGAGTCGACTGAAGTGAGAGGTGAATATAATAAATCTAATTTAGATAAACCTAAATATAAGGCACCTCCAATACAAGGAGACACTAGTAAATTTGGAATGCATAAAAATAGTAGATCATCTACTAACTTCGAATCTAAATTTAAAGTAACTGAAGCTTCTATAACTAATTTAGTTAATCTGGAAGTTGATAATATAAAATATGAGTCACCATTCTCTTATAACATTGGAGATAGAGTAAATATAAAATCAATATTACTATCTGAGTTTAAAGAGAATCCAGGAAATCATATTGAAACTACAATAAAAAAGATATTAGATATATATAAAGATAATCCTATGCAGAAAGTAACTTTACATATATCTGACAAAAATAAATTTATCGAATCTGCTAATAGACTAGTAGAAAATTTACATTCAGGAAATTTTACTGAACAAATATATTTATCTAATAAAATAAATATGTCAAGAATTGCTCAAGATATTTTATTAAGCAAAGCAAACTTGGCAATTACAGGTGACTATGAAGTTGATATGAGTAGATTATCTGAATCACCTGTAGTAAATGAAATGATACATGACTCTAATTTTATGGAGTCACTAAAGAAAGAAGTTCAATCACAGATACTTGTATCTGAAGCTACTAAAGTATTATTATCAGAACCTAATTTTACTAATCTGAATAATATTAAGAACTCAACATATTCATTAAATACATATATTAAAACTTTGAATGCATATGCAGAAGGAAAGCCTAAATCAGAAATAATAAAGATTATTAATAATGGAGTAGATTTTAAAGGTAAAATTCCTATAACTGATTCAGTAATGGCTATGCTTATGGGTACACCTTCTGAGGAACTAACAAATAAATTAGAATCTGTTGATATTAATAAATTTGAGACTAGTAATATTAGTAATGTCAATAGTAATGAATTAACAAATAAATTAGAATCTATTGATATTAATAAATTTGAGACTAGTAATATTAGTAATGTCAATAGTAATGAATTAACAAATAAATTAGAATCTGTTGATATTAATAAATTTGAGACTAGTAATATTAGTAATGGTGATATAGTTAAAGCTGAATCTATCATATTAACTGAGTCAGATAAAGTTAATATACATGGTGATAATTTTACTAATGAAATAGATCTAGCTCCAGATAATGAGATTTCTGAAATTAGAAATTCTAACGAAAATTTTAGTAATTTATCTGAACTTGATAGTATGCCTATTGAGAAAGAGAAAATAGTTGAGTCTGATCAATTAATAAAATTTAATGGAATTAATAATGTAGCTACTTCATTTGGAATTTCTCAGATTATAGGAGAAAATGTACCTAAAGGTAGTGAGGACTTTACAGATACATTGAGCTATCACCCTAATGGAATTACTACTGATAAAGATACAATTGTAGATAAATTAGAGTTAGCTGAAGTCACTAAATTTAATCAAGAGACTAGTAGAGTTAGGGACAAAATAGTCACTGACGTTAGATCACCTGAACTTAAAAGTCAAGCTAAAGATATAGTATCTAAGAGTAGAGTAACATCTAACTTAATTGGTAACGATTCTAAGAAAGTAACTAATATAAAAGATTCTACTATAGATGAAGCTATAAATTCAAATTATAATAGCCACTCAGATCTAAATAATATAAAAATAGAAAACTCTGATAGATTTAATTATAATTTTAATGGAAAAACTTCATTAAGTGAGATTAAACCTTCAGAATTTAGTGATGGAGTTATAGTTACACCAAGTGAATTGACATCAGTTCAATATGATCTTAAATATATCGATACTCCAGAGAATAATATTCATTTTAGTAACCTGGAGAACTTCGAGGATATTGAGATAGATTTAAAGAAGGTTAATTTCCCATCTATAGCTGAATATGCAGTTGGAACTAAGTTTACTCAATATAATGAGGAGATCTTTAATGTAAATAATAAGATAGAGACCCAGCCATTAATTAAAATAAATGGAGACTTACCTACAACTGCAAATGCATATATTGAACCAGAATTAGATTCATTTGGTGAAACACTTAAATCTAGATTTGAGAGTGCAGCTGATAGATTAAAGAGTGATATCAAAAATGCAGTCAATTTAAAGAAAGATATAGAAAATGTAGGTGCAGCAACTTTACTTGAAGCTCAAAACTTATTAATAGATACTATGGAATCAATAATGGGTGGAGTAGACAGTATAGTAAATCAAGTTCATAAAGAAATAAATAAAACTTTATCTAACTTTACTTCAAATGCTGTAGCTGCAGCTAGTGCATTCATCAATGCATCAATAAAAAGAATGAGGGATAAAGCCTTAGGTGTAGTATCTGATTTAGGTACTAAATTAAGAACTAACACAATAGGAAAACTCACTGGATTTAATACAGTAGAGATGGTTAAGGATCCTACTAAAGATGAAACAGTAACTGAAGCTTTAATAAGGAGAGCTAAATTACTTAGAGGAGATACTAGTGCAGGTAACTCAGTAAGAGCAGCTGCTACTCCATATACACTCCCTTCAAGTACTGACCCTAGATTATGGCTAACAGGAGAGCATAGAGAATTATACTCTACTAATTTAACTAAGAATACTGCATCTAAATTCGTAGATGATCAATTAAATCTTAACTTACTTGATTTGAATGATAAAGTTATTACTTCCGTAAATAACTATTTTACGTATACTAGATCAGTTCATGGAAGTTCTACTAGGCGAGATGCAATCGTTGGAAGTGAGTTTGAAGGTAGATCTAATTATTACTGGGATATATATGTAACTAGCTATGGATCTGATTGGGTACCTAAATTTCCATTTCCTGCATTGATTCAGTCATATGATTTAACTGGAGCTACAGGTAGACAGATACAAGTACATGGTATAAGTGAAAGTACAGTATCATTCTCTGGAGCTTATGGTGGAGCTAATTATAATCAATTAATATTAACTATACCTGAATCTAATTCAATGCAAGTTGATATGTACCTTAGGCAGTATTATAATGCTATATATTTCCCTAATATGAATCATGATCTGTTTACTGGATCTGGAAATAATGTAGAGATTTTTAGTAACTCAGGTGAAGATTCTAGGAATAGAGAATATGATTACCTAGAGTATGGAAAATTATCTGCAGCTATGAATTCAATTAATATGCTACCAATACGTGATCAAGTAACTGAATTTACACTATATTTATGTAGATCTGATTTATATAAAATAAGATACATAAAGCTAGCCTGCGTACCTACCTTCAGTGGATTTAATTACAATGGTGTAGGAACTCAAACTACAGAGTCTAAAACCTTAACATATAATGTAATAGGTCACACTGAATCTGATGCTAACTGGGCATCTGGATTAATGATAGGATATAATGCAAGAGGTAAGTCCGATGATCAATCTGATGCTAATATAGCTGGAAGATTAGCTAATATTAATAGAAAATTTACTGAAAGCTCATTTGCTCAAACTATTACTGAATATAATGATAATAATATTATTAAAGAAGAAGTTAAAACTGATACAGATATTACATCTGGATCTGCAGGTGTATTAGATAAAGCTCAAAAGGTTATAAATAATATCTTTAAGATATCTAACTAACTCTATTGCATAAAATAAAGGGTATATAAATGAAATTAAATACTGAGACATTGCCTAGTGAAGGATATGGATGTCCATATAAAGAATTGGATGTAGAACCAATGAATTACTCTGAATTAATTGCATATAAGAAATTATATGTAGGGTCAGAGAAAGATAAATTACTAGCAGATATAGATACTATAGTAAATGGAATTAAAGGTGCTATGGCACTAAACATCTATGATTTAAAGGCTATAATATTTACTAGAAAATTTATCACTGGAACATATAATCCAATATTTAAGGTAGAACATGGTAACTTGATATATATAGTAGATGCATCTAAAATTGAATTTAAGAAATTAGATGAAAATATCACTAATATATCTAAAATAAAGTTAGGAGATGAATTCTATAATTTTAACTTACCAACTATATCTTACTTTAGGAATGTATTATTTGACATAAATACTACTCATTCTAATTTAGATATGAAATTAGTATATATATTATCTATGCTAGGATATCTAGAGAATAAAGACCAAGTATTTAAAGCAGTAACTACGGCTAAACAGCAGGATATATTATTACTTGAGAATATCTATAAAAAGATAGCTCATCCAATTAAAAGTTATGGTTTAATGAGCTCATTAGATTCTCAGGAAGGAGGTGGACCTGTGATAGATGATCTAAATGAAACTATCACAGATCTGTTTCGATTTATCGAAATTAACAATGTGGTTTCTCCAGAACGAATTACAGTTAAATAGCTCAGATAATATACCATCAACTCCAGATAAAGAAGGAAATTGGATTAATCGTAGACATTACTATAATGTAGATATATCTCATATGGATAAGAAAACTTTAGAAATGTATATAGATGAAGTCAATAAACGTACTGAAGAAGATAGTAAATCAGGTGAAGATTTGGTTGATATCTTAAATAATAAATTTGGTAAAGTTTAATTAAGTAAAGGAGTATGATTTATATTGTACTCCTTTACTATAATTTCCTGTCGAAACCAATTTCTTATAAGACATTATTAGTAGATTTGTTTCAAGAGGAAATTTAAATTAATTAATTGATAATTTAATTAAACTCCCTGAAGTTTATAGGTGGACTATAATGGCGAATAAAGATAAAGAAAATAAAGAAAAGAATAAAAAATTCGGTACATTATCAATGCTTAAAGGTATTTCAGCTGAAGTAATGGCTGGATATGCAATTGATAAAATACTTGATGCTATTGAACCTAAAGGTCAGGCAGTTATTCAAGCTCCACCTCCACCTAAGGCTCCAGATCCAACTACTCATTTTAATGAAATGATGAGTGCATCCAATAAATTTACTCAATCAATACCTAAAGCAGATATACCTCAAAAGAAAGGAGATAACTTATCTAAGTATGAGGCTAATGCTGTAGATAAAGTAGATTTAGTAACTCCACCTCAAATAAAGACTGACTCTAATGGATCAATAGATCCTAATACATTAAATGAAGCTAATAAAGTTCAGATGAATAATCTAAACTTAGTTTCAGAACATGAAGATAAAAAGATAGATGTATTAGATAAAGCAATACAATCAGCAGTCAATAATGATCAAACTGTTATTGATTCAGTTCAAGCTACAGGAGAAACTCTAGCTCAAAATGATCAGAAGTTACTCGATACAGTTAAAGGTTTAACTGAAGTAACTAATGAGCAAGCTGCTTATACTACAAATACAATTGCAGAAAGGTTAGACTATTCTACAGAGACTTTGATGGGTTCATTTGCTGAAATGAAATCAGCACTTTCTGGAGGTCCAGGTGGATTTCAATTAAATGGATTGATGAATAATGTAAAATCAGCTATGGAGAAACATTTACTCCCTATTTTACATAAACAATGGGCACAAGAAAAAATAGATCAATCTAAAGAGATGGCTTATAAAGCTGGTAAATTCGTTAGATATACAGCAGAAGTTCTTAAGATTCTTCAAGGACTCTTACCTAGTAAAGATGATATCATAAATATGTTTACTACTAAGCTACCTGACTTAATAGGGTCAGCTACTGATAAAATAAAAGAATTCTTTACTAAAGATGATGGATTATGGAATAATGCAATAAAACCTAAAATAATAGAGTCAATGAAAGACTTTAGTGAAGCATTTAATAATACTTCAGTAGGTCAAAGAATTAGTAAATTCTTAGTAGATGCAGCTAGAGGTTTAGGTTCATTCTTCGTAGGTGCATCTACTAATTGGTTTAGTAAGATAGCACATATTAGTGAGAACTTAAAAGATGCAGGTAATGGCTTAATTGAATGGGCAGATGATCAAGTATTAGCTACTACTGAGAGTGGTCAAGTAACCTTAGGTAAGCAAGCTACTAAAGAAGCGATAAAGGAATTTGAGAAAACTAATAGGTCATACGATAGAAATAAAAAGTATGATAAAAATACACCTCTTGATGAAATGCCTACAGGATATGAAGTCGAGATAGCATACATTTATAGATTCTATAAAATGTTATGTTATGATAAGCAAGACTATACAGTAACTCCTCCAGGTGGAAGTTGGTTACGTGAACTTCCTTATTATAAGAAGTGTGAGGAGTTCGGTAGGAAAGCTGGATTAACAGAAACTCAGGTAGCTCAATTATTCACTAAATTCACTGATGCACTTGATGATAATGAAACTATCCAAGCTATAAAATCGCAATTAAGTGAACATGTGGGTAAAGCTCCTAAATACGCTGAATGGGACAAAACTGTTGAACTCTATTCATCGATGCGTGAGCAAGGGTTAGAGCAAGATGCTGCTATTAATCGCATATTTGGAGGAAACTACACTGTTGCTGAAATAAAAACTAAACTAATCTTAATAGAAAGTATATTTACTGAGGTAGCAATAAATTTCATTGATACACAGAAAGATGAAAATGGAAATCTAATTTCAGATAAGTTAGTAAAAATGCTTAACCCAGAGACTATTGAGCAATTAACTTCAATGGGTGAAAATGCATTAGATGCGTCATTCGTAGCTAATTATCAGAAGCATTCAACTAGTAAAAATAACAAATATATAGGTAGAGCATCTGATAGTCCATTAGCTAGTTTAGTTGATACTTATGTTACAGATTCTAGTTTATATGATGATGAAATAAACTTATATGAATATGTAAATAGGGATATAATGATCTTACTTAAAGACATTGCACAAGATGTTAAAGATAAGATTAGAAAAGGTGAATTAGAGGATAAAGTATACTTAGGAATCAGTACAGTAGATATTCTTGCTATAGCTGGTACTACAGCACTTAGTGCAGGTGTATTATCAGTTATGGGTAAAACTGCAAAGGGTATAGGCAATGGAGCTAATGCAATTAAATTCACTAGCAGATCAGCTAAATTATTGGACAAAGCTGAGACACTTGAAGGAATTGGTAAAGCTGCTAAATCAGCTAAATACCTAGATAAGGCAGTTAAAGCTGAACAACGTGCAGTTAAACTTGAAGGTGTAGCTGAGAAATTCCTGAATACATCTCAGAAATTAATTACAGGCAAGAAAGCTATAATTGGTGCAGGTGTAATAATTGGATCTGCAGCTACATTAGAAGCTGTACGTGAATGGAAAAATAAATATGAGCTGAAACAAATTGAAGATAATAATAAAGATACCTTTAGGAATTTTATTGCAGCGGCTAGATACCTAGCAGATAAAAGTGAACAAACTGAGGGAGCGAAAGAATTAAAAGAATTACTCGAAACTGCAGAAACTGAACTTAATAAAAAGAAACTTGATAAGAAAAAGTTAAATGGCAAGAAAGGAGTAATTAAACCTATATTTGAAATTATTTGGACGGAACCTTTAGCTTTTACTGAGATTGCTTCATTAACATATCATGCAGCATTGGGTAAAACTATTGTTAAAAAGTTGCAAGCTTATGAAACTAACTTAACTGGAGAGGCTTTAGCTTCATATAAAGATATGAAAGCTTTAGTTGATAGTAATAATCTAGGTGAATTAGCTGAAGTAACTAAACGATACTTATCTAATCAGAAAGGTAGAGAGTACGTCGAAGATGAAAATAAGACAGCTAGGTCAGATACGAGTGTATCATTAGATTCTAATACTAATACAGGAACTGATACTTCAAGTGATATATCTAATGCTGAATTTAATAAAATTGCTCAGAAGGCTGTAGATAACTATATAGGTGATATTGCTAATTCTGAGAAATTCCAGAAATATGTTGATTCTACTTTAGGCGAATCCTATAAGAATAATGATATTATAGCTTCAAATAAGTTAGCTATCTCAGATATATTTACAGGCAGTGAATCCACTGCTAGTGATGAAGCTAGAAAATTAAATGAATATAAATCATTATATAAGATGCTAGAGGATACTAAGATCAATATAAAGATAGGTCAGCATGCCTCAATATATTTCACATTAGCTGCATCATCTAAATTAATTAATGAAAAGATACGATTAGAAGTTAATAAATTAATGCCTGAATTGGCTAAATCTGATCGTAAATTCGATAAAGAATTTATATCTGAATATAGTAAGCTTATTGAGTTATTTATGTTAGCTCAGACTGAAGCTGTACTTATGTTCCTAGGATATGTAATTCATACTAGTAAAAATAAAGTTAATAATAAGAAATTTGAGGAAGGAATTGATCAAGCTCTAGGTGATATAAAATCACAATTAAAGGAACGTGCACCTGAAATAGCGAGCGTAGCCTTAGTAACTTCAGTTCAAATTGTATGTTCAATTGTTAAGTTATCATTAGATGCAATAGTACCTCCATTAGGAGCTATTGTAGCCGCCTTACTTGAAATTTCATTATTATTAAAATATAAGATATTTGGTATAAGTAAAGATAGTTATCTAATGGAGTATTCTATTAAATATACTGAATCATTAGCTAACTCATTAATAAAGAATACCAATGCAGTATCTATATCAGGTGACTCATTAGAATTCGATTTTAATAAGTTACTAAGAACTTCACTTCCTATACTATCTAATTATATAAATGGTGGATTTAATGGAATTAAAATTAAGAAATCAATAGCTAATAAATATCCTCCATTAATGGTATTTTTTGGTAAATTTGAACCTAAATTATTTAAATCTCCATGGAATGTAGATGAAGTAAAGAAAGTAATTAATTTCATTCAACCTACCTCATCTGTAGGTCAAGGAACTCATAAAGTAAAAGCAGCATTACCATTATTAGTTGCAAATATTATATTTGTTCAATCTATAAACTGGATAGCTGACAATTCATCTGATGCTGGATCTGATTTTGATTATATATTTGATTACACTACAAAAGGTAATAAAATATTATCTGAATCTGAATTTAAGGAAACATTTAAAAAGTACGGATTAACAAATAAGGATTTATCTGATAGCTACCGTACATACGTTAATACAGTTAGTAAATATGCTACTACTGGACTTAATATGGGTGATGAATCTCCTGAGGTATTAAATTCAATAATATCATCTGAAGCTAAAAATGATCCTAGATTGCTTTCCTTAACTCAAGATCAGATATCAGGTTTATCTTCAGATCAAAAGAAAACTTTAAGATCTTCAATAATTAGCTCATATACAGACGTAGATGATGCTAATACATTATTAGATAGATATGGATTGGAGAAATTAGATAAAGGATATGTAGGTGATGGTAAATTATCTACTGAATTTATAGAACAACAGAAAGCAATTACTGAAAGTTTATCCAATGTAGGAGATAATACACAGCAATCCGCATTCTTAGGTGCATTACAAGCTACTAATTTATTTGGAACTGAATTTATTAATGCGATAGTATCTTTAATGGAAAATAGATTAGAGACTGCATCAAATGCATCTAGTAAAGCTACAGAACCTTCTAGCAAAGCTAGATTATAAAATGGAGATTATGAATGGTTTATTATACAGATTTATATAATAATTCTATACTATATGATAAATGTATACGATATTTAACTAATGATGTAGAAAATTCTGAACTTAAACTACTCGAAGGTTCAGTAGGAACTGCTACTTTATCAGACTATGATAGTGATACTAATAAATTAACTGCTGAAAAATTAGATGCATATAATCTTATAATTACTCAAGCTCTATCGGATTACTATAGAAAAATGGAAGCTAATACTTCAGAAGAAAAATTAAAATCTGATGTAGAGAAAATCCATAATGCTGTATATAGTAGCTTGAAGAATATAAATGATCTAGGGAAGGAATTTACAGTTAGCGTAGCAGTTACTGGAGAAAAATACAAATTCAAAGACCTGCAAGCTAAATATACAGGTTCAGAATTTAACTATGAATACCTTAATCCAGAGGATATAGTAGCTAAGCGTGACTTTACTGAAGCATATCTAATGGCTGAAAGGTCACAAGGTAGTGTATTATATAGATGTATGAAAGCATCAAAGGGAGACTCGACTGATCACTATGTTGATGGGTCAGTCCCCATTTTTATATGTCCTTCAGTACAAGATGTACAGATTGCTCAATCTAATAAATGGGTTAGTCTATCTGATACATTCTCAGGTGCATTTACTAGAGGTGTTGTAGATGCTGGAAATAATATAAAAGATATCTATAATAATCTAAATAACATAAAATCTACTTTAGTAAATGCAATTAGTAGTGTAGCTCCAGCTATTGGATCTAAGGTAGGCAATATACTAGAACATATAGCTAAATATCAACCAAAAAGTTTAGGATCTATTGAATTTAATGCTAGGGAAGAGTTCCAGAAATATGAAGGAACCGATCTTGATATACCAAACTTAACTTTAAATGGATATGCATTAGATGATACAGGTTCAGGAAATGTATTAAAATTAATCAAATTCCTTACAGAAAATACTATGGGTAAAGTAAAACCTACATCGACATTAGGTTACTATAATGCTACTAATACGAATGGAATTATTACTAAGATAGCCAATGTATTCAGTAAATTATGTGATCAAGCTGGTGTAGGATCTTATGAACCTCCACCTGGATATATAAGTCCATACGAGCTAGCTGCAGGTAAAGCTACAGCTGATATTCCATTTTCTTATAATGTTCAGTTGACTCCATGGTTTAGGATGACCAACTTACTAGTTGAATCAGTTACTTATCAAATGCCGAATATATGTATAATGGGTAATGATGGTAATAGGTACCCTATGTTGGCATTCATAACTATTACTTTGAAGAAAGGTAGGAAGTTATTTACTGAAGATCTCGATAAATATTATACTACCACTTACGATACTTATTGGAGATAAGTTATGTACAAACCAGATAAATCAATTGAGAACAATGATATTATATCTTCGATTGAAGATAATGATATATTTAACTCAAAGATATTACAAATAATAACTGAGTCATCTGGATATCCTATTAAACCTATTGATGGAGCTAGTAGATTGGATTTATTAGCTAAAGAAGTCGCTCAGGTTGATAGTAATCTAAGTATAGGATTAATAGGTGTAATAAATAAGACGGATGTATTTAGTTATAATAAATCTAATGTAATTAAATATCTTACTAAAGATACGTATAGAGAGATTATTAAAAATGCTTAAAGGTACATTAAATAGTAATGATATTGAAGTTACTTTATTTGGACCTGAATTTGAAGAGGATTTTACTGCTAAAATTTATAAAGCTGAATTAATAGAGAATGTTAACTCAATACCTGAAGTAAGTTTAACTTTAGGAACTTCGAATTCATCATATTTTAATAAAACTTTAGTTGGAAGTTATACTGTATCTGTATATAACAAGTTAACAAATATTAGTAATTCTTATGCATGCGTAATAGATAATTATCATTTATCACCTGAAGGATATGAAATAAATTTAATAAATAGTAGTGAAATTAATCACTATGATAATAGATCAATATATTTAGGTAATAGTTTATCAAATGCATTTAGTATATTAAAATTTAGGAAAAATGTAGTAAATTTAAAAGATATCTCAGGTGAATTCTATATGATAAATGATACTGTAGATAATACAGCTATCAGGTTAGCTAAAGGATCACATAAAGATTGTATATTTGTAATAAATTCAGATACTATAAAATTTATAGATTTGAAAGGCTTAAATTATGTAGATGATATTAAAGAAATGCCTGCATATACTACTAAGTATCCTATAGTATATCATAGACAAATTGAAGATGATTTCCTCATAAAATCATATGAAGGTGGACCTGAAAATAAATTTTATGCTGAGGCATTTAAAGGTAAATATTATATATCTAATAATTCTGTAAATAAAGATTTTATATATAATTATGTCAGATCCGCTAAGTATTTAGAAACTCCGATAAAATTCTCTTGGTATACTACCCACTCTACTCCAGTTAATACTGAACCTGGAGATATAGTAGCTAGTGTTAATAAGGAATTAAGTTCACCAATAGTTATGCTACTATCAAAAGTATCAGAATATACATCAGATTCAACTAAGATAACTTGCATCTGGGGAGTCGTAAATGAATAATATTAGAATATATCCAGCTAAGGTAGTAACAGCTGAGAAAGATTGTACTATAACCTTTAATATACCTGGAGCTACAGATAACTTTACTTCATTCCCTTCAGCTACTCCAATGTTCTATAAAACATTACAAGTTTATCCAGATGATGATGTACTTATATGGCAACTTAATGAAGAGATTGATGAATTTATGTACCTGCCATATAATCCTAGTGATGGGTTCGCTGGAATCAATGTAGGTAACTGTCAGATAGATTTATCTGATGGGGAGAATATAGATATTAAGGTATTAAAATATAAGGAGCAAGATAACTCTCAAGCTGACAGTAATGCAACTATGGCTGAAAAGTTAAAAGGAACTCCGAAACCTGAAGATATAGAAGCTACATTATCTGAGATTTATATTACAAATGAATTAATAACATTAAATTCAAATGATGATTCAGGTGAATTAAAATCTTCAATTACCTTGAATAATGAAGGAAAGATAGAAATAAATGGTACAGTTAGTACAACTATAAATCCAGGTAAAATGGGTAAATTAACTATGGAAGGTACAGCTACTCCTTCAGGTCAAGGATTTATGTGTGCAGTTCCAAATTGTTTATTTACAGGTGCACCGCATGTTGGCACTGAGGTTATGAACTTTAAAGGAATAAACATAGAATGATGAATCCTAATATTATGGCTGATGATATAATCAATAAAATGCAAAGTAATCAAATTAATGATAGTACTGATGCAAATAAATATCTTCAGCTAGCAATAAAAGAACATATAGAAAGTAATTGTACTCCTATTTACTCTTGGGTAGGAATGTTACCTCCACCTACATCTACTCCAGATCCCGTAGTGAGCTTCTCATGTACAGTAACTGGAGTAGATCCAATACCCATTGATTATACTGGGTGTAATGATGCAGCTAGTGCTTTATTAAAATTAGCTACATCATTGAGTTCATGGATTAGTATGTTTACTATAAATCCGCAACCTGGATTTGTATTATCTCCATTAAATTTAATGTGCCCTACTATTATATTAGTACCTTCAATGGCTACTGATCAAAGAACTTCATTAATAATATTATGTACATCCATTATAAGTTCAATAATTGGAGGAACTCCAACAGCATCTGGAGTACATGCAGCATACAGTGGTACTGCTACATTTACATCATTTACATAAGAGGTATATTTATGTATTTATCAACTGATATGGCAATTAACTTAGATGAATTTTCTGAAATTGTAGATACAATTAAATTTATATTCTCTATTAAACCTGAATCAATACCTTTTATGTCTAATGTAGGATTCAGAGTACAAGGTAATAATGTAAATTATAAATCTAATGTGGAATTAGTTATAAATAGAATGATTAAATCTTTAAATATCTCAAATTTATCTATAGATTCAATTGAAGTATATGGTAAGAAAATTGAATTAACTCTATCATATAAAGGTCAATCTGAGGTAATAGAGTTATAATATAAATAGGTAAAATATATATTTTACCTATCCTAAATATCTAAGAATAGATATTTAAGGTAAGTAAAATATTAATAGGAGATCTACTAATGTATACGCTTGAGGAATTTAAATCAGCTACTAATAAAGTAATAAGTAACAGTAATTTAACTGGAGTTGTAGCAGAAGCTTTAGGAAATGTAATATCGAATGCATTATATTTAAATGAAATAAACTCAATAAATACAGTATTAGAGTCTTCATTTACTAGATCTACCTTACTCAACTCTAGGATACAACATGCATCAGATTTAATGTACAGTGTACCTAGAGGTAGAAACCAAGTAATAGATATAGTAAATGCAGTAGCAACTACAAATATTTCAGTAAAGAAATATGATTTACTCGCATTTATAAATGGACTATATTTATATTATAATGAAGACTTTAAAGCTACTCAAGGAGAGCAGATTCCTTCATTAAAATTATTAGTATCTGATTCCGAAGTTACTGAAATAAAATTAAATGTATCAAATAAAATGTATTTTGATATAGATGGACCTATCTCAAATGATATTTTTATGTATCGAATAACAGCTGATGGATTATCGGATGCTTATTATACAATAAATACTGATATGTATGATCAATTGAGAAATAGTTCACTCAGTGAAAATGGAACTAGTGTTCTTGATATCACTCTACCTGGATTTGGTAGCAGAATATATGCTAATCCTAATGAATCAAGTAAAGGTGGATTCAGTAGTGGATATACGCATGTCTGTAGGTATTTTAAGTTATCTGAGAATAAATTAGAGCTTACTCCCTTAGCTAATAATACTTCTTATGCCACAACTACATTATCTACATTACCTAATTATTCATTTGGAACTGACTCTACTAAGATATCTGTACCTTTAATAAGACTTAGTACCTCATTTAATATTGAACCTAGATTACTTGATCTACATTCAATTTATTATAATGCAGTTCAATCAATTAAGAATAATAAGATGGTACTAGCATTAAATGATGTAACTGATATCTTTAATGCATATTTCGGAGCTCAAGTTGCTTCTAGTTATGCTAAGATAACTGACTATAATGTAACTCAAACCTATGTAAAATATGAAGATCTTAAACATACATATGGAACTTTATATTATAAGAGGAAGGAAGGAGGATATGTCTCTGTAGCTCCACAACCTTCAATTTATGAAGAGCAAGATGAAGACTTAGTAAAAATTGCATTTGATACTATTAGATACACTTTTGAGCAAGTAGAAATTACTAATCCAGATGATGTAGCTACTGGTGCATACTATGCAATTAAAGTAGAAGGTGAACAAACTAAAGGTTTTGATTTATATGAATTTATAGATTCATATATAGAAGGTGTACAAATCTATAGAGCAAGAGGTGAATTAAATCCAGAAACTGGAGAGTATATACCTGAGATGATTAATATCTATACGGTAGATAATAAATATACTCCAGCAAATATAACTATATACTATGTTACAGAGAATGACATGGATCTACCTGGAGGTGGATCAAAGGAAGTCAAATTTATTGAGGAATTAAATAAAGCATATTATGTAGATGCTAATATAAAGATACAGAGAGCAGAAAAGGTTACTCAAAATGCATCAGAAAGTATATACTCTAATTTTTATTCTAGAAAAGTATTTACTATATATCAGAATGCACAATTTGATGTCAAGCTAGTAAGTGATCTATTAGATAGCTACAAATATACAATTGGTACAAATGAATATGCTAACTTAAATTCAATTACTAAATCTGATGTATATCATATTTCTGTATATAGTTACGATGGAATTACTTTCTACTTAAATAAAGATAGTTCAGGTAAATTGACTGACCAAATTTATATAATGAAGTCTCCTACTGATATATATGAAATTAATCAATCTACTAAAACTTTATCAGGTAATCTAAATAAAGTTACTATGCTGTACTCTCCAAGTGGTAGTGAAGTCTCTACAGAGAATAAAAATTATTACGAGAATACAATAAAAGATGGCTTACAAGGTTTATTTGATCCGCATTCAATAGCAGAAGGTGAGATAATAACTCAGATTAAAACTAAAGCTGTCACTAAAGTTGATACGGAAACTTCAAATAGTACATCAACTGGAGAAGATGCATCTACTACAACTACAGGAACTGTAGGTACAGTTACTGATACAGGTTCATTGATAGATTCAACTGTAAGTATTAGTATGAATGGAGTAACTTTCCAAGTATATGTATATATGTCAACAATACAAGTTCCTATTTATGAATATAAATGTACGCATACTAAGGTAACAGATGCACCTGAGAGACTTTCTGGAAGTAAAATAAATATATATAAATTGATGGGTGAAATTAAAGATCTCTCAAATTGTATATCAGCTGTAGCTGTAGATGATCCAAGTGATATCTGTATACCTGAAGGATGTCAGATAGGATTTGACTATGAGGTAGCATATGAATTTATTTAATCCGGTATCAAATTCATTAAATCTTCAGTTAGATAATTATTTAAAAGATATAAATTTATTTAAAACAGTTCAAGAGTTGATTGATAAAATTTATATAGAATTAAAAACTAACTTTAATGAAGCTACTTCAAAAGAACGAGCTAAGGTATTAGATGACTGTTTTTATTTGAAATACCTATATAAGGAAGCTGATCCTCAACCTTCAGAAGATAACTTTAATGAAAAGAGATATTATGTATATAATACAAATAATATCTCTTATGCTTCATATAAAGTTGCTACATCATACTCTGTTGGAACTAAATACTATGTAGATAGAATCCCTAATAATGAGTTAGAAGATAAAAAGATAGCTGCATTCGAAGTTGTAAGAACTTTGTATCCTTATGTATGGAATGTAATTGATTTAATGTTAGATAGAGTTAAAACTATAGATCCTATTGCTTTATTATATATGTGTAATTACTGCTATAGGTTGAAAGGTAGACTTGATGCATATAGAGAATTAGTCAATTTCATAATAGGAAAAGCTGAAGGAAATGGAAATAACATTGAAATAAAAAATTCCAATGAGATAAAGATACAAGAAATTTATGGAGAAGGTGATGATACTACTACCGTAAATAGAAATGTACCTAGGGATCTACACAGTTACTCAATAAAAGTAGAAAGTATTAATAATGTACTAGACCTTGATAAATTTTCTATAAATTTATTAATTCTAGCAAATGACATGTTATTTAATACTAATGAAGATAGAGTTAAAATTGACTCAGTAACCTACTCATATGTTACTAATAAGTTTATTTCAGTAATAACTAGTGCAAATGAATTTAATTACTGGAAACTAGATTTAGGAACTAATAATATAACCAAAATCCCTATAAGTAGATCAAATTAATGAGGTATATTAAGTGGCAGACGTTAAGATATTTAGCTCGGCAGCAAGCTCAATTAGTAGAATTATAACTCTAGATGCATCAGGGAATAGAATTACTACATATGTAAATGATGAAAATAATACTCTAAATGGTGATATAATTGAGGTCAATGATATCCCAAAAACTTCTACTGAATATAATAAATATAAAGCATTCATATTATATGGATTTCATGATCCTCAAACTATGAAAAGATTTGCTTACTTAAGAAATTTAGATGCACTTATACTTAAGATAGCCATACCTAAAAAATATGAATATGGATATGAAATATATGGTAGGAGCACTGATCTAGATGAATTCATAATAGCTGACCCTCAACCTTCCTCAGAATCTCAGCTTCATGCAGGAAATTATTTAGTTAAAGTTCCCGTATATAATGAAATTGATACTAACTATGTACAAGCTATCTCATTCGATAGAAGTGAGATATATTATGTAATCAATGATAGTGAATATGTAGTAGCTGATCCTCAACCTACAGAAGATACAACTGACTTCAGTAAATATTATATTATAGCAACAGGTCCTACTGGTATAAATTTATGGGATGATAATATATTTTTAACTGACAATAACTTATACTATAGAGATTTATTAGCAGATACTGAGGAAGCTAGATCTGAGTTTATTGAGGTAGACTCATTAACTGCTAGGGATTGGTTCAATAATGTAAGATTAACTAATAGATATAAATTTTATTACTTATCTAGACTATTTAATTTAGCTAATTATTATAAAGAGTCACCTTACTTTATATATGAATTACTACAAGATGAAATAAATGATGATTATCAAATCTGTATAGCTGTAGGTCACTACATAACTTTAGCTAATGGTGAGATGCATTTAGTTACTAAAGAGAATCTAAAACAATATAAAGAAATGTATAATAATGACCGTAAGTCTGTATTAGCTAGCTATAGTTATAGATATGAGCAAACAGATGATACAGTCTTAACTATGAACTCTATATCTGCTGATACAATCAAAGAATTAGCATGTGCTAAAGGTGCAAACTCTTCTCATGCTACTAGTAACCTTAAAGCATCTCCTAAATGTTATAAAGAGTTATTTGAAGGAGCTAACTCTCCTGGAGTAATTCTAGAATTTAATTGGGATGTATTAAAGAATGGATTTGATGTAATCATAACTCAATCCCTAGAAGGCATAGACAATTATTACGTAATAGCTACATATGATTCTAATGGAGTTCCTACTTTAGTTAAAGGAAATCTTAATGCACTAAGACGTGATAAACCAGAGTTAGCAAATAAAATTGAACAAGCATATACTAACTGGATCAATAAGTTACCTAACTATGAGGTAGCAGATAGAGGTGGAGAAAACATAGCACCTCCACTTGATTTAGGATTTAAAAATTTATATAGAATTCAGCCAACTACAGGATTAACTAATGATGGAAAAGTTATAAATCCTATTAATTTCTATCTAGAAAGAGGATCCTATAGATATATAACCAATGAAGATGAATATGATCCTAGCATAGCAATTAATAATGGATACTATTTATTGTCTAGTGAAGTTAAGTTAGCTGAAATTAAACTATTATCTCAAACTGAAACTAGTGATGTTAAAATAATAGATGAAACTGCTATAGACAGTCTAATGACTATAGTTCTAGGAAATGCAAGTTCAGAGTATATAAATTTAGCTAAGAAACTACATGAAAGTTCATCATTTACTCCTAGTGAGCATATAGATTCCTTAGTAGATTCAGTAACATACCTAGATGATTCTGATCTACTAACAAAAAATTATATTAATAATGTCAACTCATTACCAAATGGAGGTGTATGTGGGGACTTATTATTAACTTCAACATTTGAGAAATATTACCTGGGATATACATATGTATCTCCAGTTTCTAGCGATTCAAGCTATGATATTAAGATAAAAGATTACTAATGGAGTATTATTTATGTCAGTAGTTAATAATTTTACATCTGCATTTGATGTAGTTACATATGGAAACTTAGATACTGTAAATTTAAGTAATAGAGCTAGTAGAACTATATATGTAGGTTTATATAATAATACTGACGCTAATGGTAAAATTACCAACTCTGTGGGTGAACTTAACTTTGATTTTGATAGGTTTAGTGTAGCAGTGTTGCATTCATCTGATTCAGTTACTGATTCCGGAGCTCCTATATTTGAATTTAAATGTGTAGCTGATGAATCTGGTAGCTTAATTGCTGTAGGTAACACTGCACCTAGTCCTGCATTCCCTGCATTTCTTGTATTTAATCAAGTAATATTATTTGATTCAGTTAATATTAGACAAGGTGACATGCAAGATTCAACTAGGCAGTCATCAATTAACTATTATTTCTATAAGAATGCAGTAGAAAATAATAGTTATAAAAATTGGAATATTATATCTCTCGGTACCTCAAGATTGAATGGTTCAATTATTCCATTGAATGTTGAATCAACTACAATGATTACAATAAGGGTAGCCTCTATCGCTGAAGGTGGAGGAGAGAGATTAAATATAGATATAAATTATAGTTATGACTATACTAACATACCTTCACATAATGAAATTATTAGATCTATAGGAAGTGGAAATACAAACTTAGATTCAAATAATATGTTTAGGAAATTAGATGGACATAGCATTGATAATCATATTTGGCTAAGTAAAAAGATAATTCCAGTTCCTAAATTAGACAATGAAAATCACTTAGTTAGACCAATTCCTAATTTTGAGCCATTAACAGTACTTGAGTTATCTAAAGCTAGTACTGTAATGTCAGATACAAGTAAATTATATTTAGACAATGATTTAAATATAATACAAAACTACGTTAATGCTAAAGTAGATGATAATCCTATGAATATTGAGCAAGCTAGCGTAGACAAATTAATACCTGAATATAGTTTCTATCTTAATTTAGACAGTATTCTTGAGATACTATTATCTGATCAAATTGATATCACTAAAGATTCTATAAAGTCAAATATACTAAATTATAGTGATATAGGCACTGATAGTTTATTCGGGATGTATATTTATTCATATATAGTTATAAGTTCTGACTTAATATATTTATTGATACATCCAATGAATAATCATTCTAACTTAAGTAACTTAGTCTATAAATTAACTGGTAATTATTCTAATATTATTTATATGGAATTAACTTATTCTAAGATGATACCAAGACCTATTAGGTATGAATATAAATTTATAATTCCTATAGATAATAATTCTGATGCAATATTAATATCACCTTCATCAGATACAACAGAAGATAACTTTAATGGATATAAAGTAAAATATAGAATAAATTCTAATTCAATTGAAGCTATAGATTATATATATTTTGAGGAAAATAAAGAAGATTACATGTACTCACTAAAAGATTTCTATAGGAGTGGAATCCCATATGAAATATTACATGACATGAGACATGGAGAATATGAATCTTATGACAGATTCTGTAACTTAATATTTCCAGATTTCCTTGACTTAGGGTATATAGCTATAAACAATAGTAAATTTGTTGATGAAAATAGAAACATGGACTTGAATGCAATAGTTGATAAACCTAGATCTATTCATATTTTAAATAGAGATTGGTGGAATGAAAAGTATAACTATATAGCATTAGGTCAGACTTTGGAAGATGAAACCCCAGATGAAATATCTGCAGATAATGAGAATAGTTATACTAAATATTCTAGTAATCCAGTTGCAGTAATGGATCAATATTATTACCCATTAAGAGATCACTATAATTTAAATTCAATAAATTATACTTCATCTGTAGGCACTTTACTTTATAAAAATTATGAAATTGCGAGGGATACATATAATAATGTAATTAAGTATCATATTTATAGATTTAATGAAGATTATAGTTACCCTATCTTTACTAGAGTTACAGATTCAGGAATATTAGTATTAACTTCATCTGGATTAGGAGATACTAATATAGCTAAAGTTGAATTTAACCCATATTCAATTAATAGATTTGATTTTAATAAACTAAGTAAGTCTACTAAAGTTTATGAGAATACAAATATTGGAATTAAATATAAGTTAAAGAATGTAAAATATAATAACAATACTGTATTTATTCAATATATTTCATCTAATAACTATTATATCTTAGGAAGTGATACATTTATAGAATGTAATGAAGATGAGACTTTATTGACATACAGAGGAATTAATATAAAATTAAAAATTGATGATAATTATAAGGTATCTTGCTTGGAGGTTTCATAAATGAAATTAAAAGTTAATCCTAAATTCATTAAAGATCTTAATGATCCTAGTAAGATACTAAGAGGTTTCTATTACGATTTAACAGAGTCTAAAATAGTAGTAAATCAGCAAACTATATTGATGCCTGAATTTATTACAGATGAAAATGATACTTCATTACTTATAAGGAATCCACTCACAGGAGATTCACTTAGATTAACTTATGATTTACTAAGTGGTGGTAATAATTTTGCAGAATATGTTAAATTACTTAACTATTATAATATTAGTTCAGTGCAAGCAAGTGCTAGGTATCTATATTATGGTAATAGACGTTCTGAACTTAATTCACCAGCTAGTACTGAATTAAAGTTAATGAATATAGCATGTGATAGGAGTTCAGATACTTTATTTAGATTTAACTTAATATCACCTGTTGATATAAATCTAACTAAAGAGATAAACTTACAAGGTGATAATAGTGAAGCTAGGGATACATTATATATTTTATATACTGAGGTAACTGATATAGACACTAATGAGCCGTCTCAAATTCCAGAGATAGCTATGGTAATATACGCGGGTGAACTTTCAGTTACTGATAGTAGCCATTTAAATAAGAATATTAGTCATTTATTAGAACTAAATTTATCAACTGTATTAGATGGCATAAAAGCTACATTTATATTAAATAATATAGCTGACGGTATTAGTAAAATGCATAATGAGTCAGCTCATGTTATAAATAATTTAAAGAATTCTGAAGTTCCAGTTATAATGCAGAAGCATTTCGTAATGAATAACTTTAATGATTCAGTTAGTGTACCTGTACCTACATCTGAAGAGATTCACCCTAACTCAACTAATCCTAATTTTGTAGTATATGGAACTAAATACAATAAAGATTATGTTGCATCTGATGCTGAATCTACTGGAAATGGTATTCCACAATCCATATCTGATATATTATATACTTATAGGAGAGCTATAACTGATACTGTAGGATATAATAGATATCCATTACATTATAACAAAGGTATTATTAAGGTATCTAGTAATGAAAATAGATTGCTTATAGATGAAGAGAATGACTTCTCTTCTACTATTATCTCAGATTACTATATAAATGAAAATCAAGAAGTAGATAAGAATCTATATATAAAATTAAGTTCTACAGATATCATTGCAAGAAATAGAGGATTAGAGGAAATATATTTTATGAATAGAAATGCAATTAGATTACTAGGCAAGGTACTCACTACATACACTGGAGATAGTCTAGAAAATAGAATTAAGTCCCCAATATATAGTGATGAAGGACATGAAGTTCCTGTATCTGAATCCCAATTAAATGCATTGTTTATAGATGCACCTACAGATCCATCTACTAGAGAATTATTCTCTGTCAACCTAGCTGATATAACGCATTATACTAGAAGACAAGTTACTGAGACAGATCTAAATAAATTCGTAAAGCAAGGTCAATATTATCTGGATATTACTGATAGTTGGAGTAACGTTCCTATCATTCCAGAAAATTTCAGATATCCTTTAGATAATAATGAAATGAAAGGTAATGCATATATAGGTAAAGCTATACTTAATGTATTTGCACATCAAAGACATAAAGAATCTAGTAATGAAGAATATTTTAATAATGGAGCTATGCAGGTATTAACTCTATTATCAATTGAAGGTAACCATAATACTTCAGTTTATGTAAGGTCATTTATATTTGATAACAATAATAATAACTATAAATGGACTAACTGGGATAGAGTTTCTTTAAATTATGATGAAGATACATTCGCATTAAATGAATCAGAGAAATTAATGCCTGGAAAGGTCAATGGAGAAGATGATATAGTATTAAAGTCTAATGTATCTAAATATAGGTCAGTACAAAATGCAGTTAGACTAAGAGGTGCTGAACCTACTGCACAGAACATTGCTAATACAGTAATGTATAGAGACAGTAATAATAAAACTATGGTAGATACAATAACTACTATTAATACATTCTCTACTGACATAACAAATTCTAATTTAGTAACTACAAATTCAATGTATGTAAATGCCTCAACAAATACAGATACATTAAATGTTAGGCAAACATCTATATTTAGTAATACAGTTACTATCAATGCAGATTTAAATATCAATAATAATTCTATTAAAGCAAATACAATTAATGTAAATAATGTTACTTTAGATAATACTTTAAATATTAATGGAGTCAGTACCTACAACTTAAATGCATATGTAAATTCATCATTCATGCTAAAAGAAAATGGATCTACTAATAAATTTAAAATTACTACATATACTCCAAATGGACAAGATGATAAGGTAGTAGTTGGAGTTGATAACACTAATGATAAATATTATGCATATTTATATGGTAAAGATGGCATAAAGTTACAAAGTTCATTTATTGTAACTTCTGAAGGGTTAACTGGAATAGATGGACCTACAATAAAAGATGTTAGTGAAATTAATTGTACTGGAGAATTAAAAGCTCAGAAAGTAACAACTACATCATTAAGATCTGAAAAAGAGAATATATCTAAATATGAAGATAATGCTATAGATTTAATAAATTCTATTAATGTAGTTAATTTTAATTATATTAAAGATAAATCTAAAACTAGACATGTAGGTTTCATTGCAGACGATACTGATGAATTATTGTCAGATAATCATACATCTATGGATCATCAGAATTGTATTGGTGTATTAATAAAAGCAGTTCAAGAATTAGATAAAAAGATTAATAAATAAATTAATAAAATGTAAAGCACCAAAAAATACAATTTTATATGAAAAAGATATTGAAGAAGGAGAATTTTTTTATATATTAACAAAAGGAAAAATGCATTTTAATGCAGATGTTAA
>Ga0256870_1000036_pt1 | contig 32626 bp, 32 predicted proteins | sample RumenRJG_06RNA_FD_186079 | JGI IMG/M metagenome (GOLD analysis project Ga0256870, IMG submission 186079) | Metatranscriptome of bovine rumen microbial communities from Lethbridge, Alberta, Canada - Rumen RJG_06 (Metagenome Metatranscriptome) | ecosystem: Host-associated > Mammals > Digestive...
TATTTTAGTATATTGTATCTTATGTTTATTATCATCCATAATAATTCTCTTTTAAAAAATAGGGGCTCCATAAGGAGCCCCATTGTGAAAGGAACAAAAAGCGTATCAGCCGTTAGCAGTAACCGCAGCAGAACCGCTGCCAGACCATGCAACAAAGCGTCCCATCTGTCCAAGAAGGTATTGACTCTGATTATAGTTGCTGATTTCATTTCTTGCAGTTGCAAGTTGAATATCACGATCTGCAAGACGATCCTGAAGCATCTGTGTCTTAATAGAGCAGCAGCACTCGTTAAGTTGCGCACCGAGTTGCTGAAGTTGACTCTGAAGAACATTGGTTTGATTCTGAATAGTTTGATTAACAGAATTAAATCCCTGAATAGCATTCACAAGATTTGTGTTGTTCTGCTGTTCAAGCTGATTCGTCTGCTGATTAAGAAGAAGGGCAGTCTGGTAGTTATTATTAGCAGAAGATATGGCAATCTGCTGAAGCTGGTTCTAGATGCTTTGATTATCAAAGCCTGCCTGCACCTGTTCCTGAGTAGCGTAGTTAGGCATAGGCCGTCCGCCACCGAAGCCGCCTCCGAAACCGCCGCCGAACAGAAGAAGCATTAAAGCAAGAAACCACATCGTGCTGCCCTACATACCGTAATCAACGTTTTCGTTCATAATCATTTACCTCATTCTTTTTTGTTTTAGTGAAATAGTTACATTTGCAATCTAGATTACAACAGTTAGAATTTAGCAATAAGACTGCGCATATCTTATTACTGTGCAGGATACCTCAATTCGGAGGATATCTCTGCACAGGTATATTGTTCTACATATGCTTACCTCCTTATGGTTGGAATTGAATGGTATTAATCTTGATGGTTTGCATTCTGTAACGACCTCCTCCACCACCAGTATCATACCAGTTATTGTTTACAAAGAGTCCTAGTATGCCCTATGTTTCTGTCCACGAAGAAACATCAAACGTAAAATCATAATTAACTGTTCCTGTATACCAAGATGTAGACTCGCCATAGCTCCTACTTTCAATGTCATCGGTAGATTGATATGATGTTACCACAACCATAGTATATGCACTATTACTCTTTGTATATTCACCAAGTCTCATTTTCATGTCTATAAATGCATGTCCACCATTTATATCAGCCATTATCTCTGCTGTAAAACTTCCAGTTACCCGTATCTTTGAAACCTTTGTAAAATCTACAGTATTTACTGATACAAAGAACGGGCCATAATGGTAGTTATCACCAAATGGTTGACTCGGATTTGTTGCTGATAAAGTCCCACTTGTTACTTTTTGTCCCATATCAGTAGCACTACCCCAGTTTGCACCATTTGGCCATCTATCATCTATACCATCTCCCCATTGTCCTGTGTAAAACGGTAAATTTCTAGGTGCGTTTATAATACCGTCACGCAAGGCTCCTTTAAAACTAGAACCATTATATGCACTATAGGCAGATGGTTTACATGTACCAGTGACACCAAATATCTAAACATCATGTCTAATATTTTTAGCAATAAGGTCTGCACTGCCTAAGCATGTAATGTTTCCAGTAATAGCTTTATTCTTTGTTATAATTGTCTGATCCTACGCTTCGGGTGTATATACACCGCCAGAAAAAGCAGTATATGGTCTCGTGATTTTTCCACTACCACTATGGTATCCTTTTGGAATTGTGATAGAACCAGAAAGCCCAAGTTCTCCGCTCCATGCACCATTGTTCGGCATAGTGCCAGCAACACCTGAAATTGTAGTCCCTTTTAATATTTTAGATGCATCCGTAGCACCAATGGTACTAGCGACATCTGATAATGGAATTGAAACCTCTGGATACCCTGATGTAGAATTTTTTGTACGATGGGCACCATTTGTCATTCCAAGTCTCAAACTACTATCTGCAATATACCTGCCAGCATTGCGGTCATCGCTTGCAACATCAGTCATCGTTCCTTCAATAATTTCGTCATTCTAATCGCTGGTAATTGTGGAATACCCCTTGACAACCTGAGATTTTTTTGCACTCACATCGTCAGAAAAATATCCACCACCACCCATACAATTTATTTTAACCATTATACATTACCACTCAAATTCATATGTTCCAGTTACTCCAAAAATTGTTACACCCTTTTTAATATTCTCTGGTTTAAGATTTGAATCACCTTTAAGAATAATATTACCAGTCATATAAACACCAGATGCTTGGATTGTTGTATTGGTTGTAGGCTTGGAAGGCGTGTATGTAAATCCGCTCTTAGATGAATATGATTTATCTACAGAAACTTTTCCAGTGCCATCATGAAAACCTTTTGGGATTGTATATGACTATCCAACAGCAACAGTTTTCTATACGCTTCCATTATTTGTCATTGTGCCTTGAAGCCCAGCAATAGTTGTACCTTTTAATACCTTCGATGAATCCGTATATCCAATAGCATCTCGTAAATCTGATAACGGTATATATACCTCTGGATATCCTTTCGAGGTATTAGTTATATGCGCACCCGGCGTTATACCAAGATATAATGTATTCTAAGCGACACGTTTGCTTTTATATTTTTCACTAGATACAATGTCTTCCATTGTTCCCTTTTTTAGCTCATCGCCAGAGTCAGTTGTGATTGTCTAAACAGTATTTAACACATCTGCACTGGAGGCGGTTACATCATCAGATGATATACCGCCTCCTCCAGAACCATATATATTAACCATTGTTCCTCGCTATTATGAAAACTCTATAATACTAATTGACATATCCAGTTTTTCCCGTTTAAAATCAGTGTACGACCCGGATGTGCCGGGGTCGGGGTCGAAAAGAATTGCAATGTTGTCCGTGGTTGTCCACCCGGATATGTCAAAGGTCTCGTCAAACGGCAGGTCACCAGAATTTAATGTCTGTCCTTCGTTTATCTTTACATCCCACCAGCTAGCCACATTTTTTTCAATTACCTTTGAGCGCCTGTAAATATACCGGCTTGTGTCACTGACTGATGTATTTTTATAAACAGGCATAACAACTAATCTCGTGTCAAAGTACAGCTTGATTGAAGTTAGTGCCGTAAAAGTGTATTTGATCTTCCCGGCAATTCTGACCTTAGAATACTTGCTAAAGTCGATGGTACTTGCGCTTATAAATCCGAATGGTTCTCCGACAGTATTAATCGGTGCCTGAGCCCCGTGCGGGTTGTCAATATTACGATACAGTCCACCAGTTGTGATTGTGTTTGGCGTGTTGTTGTCAGGCAAGTTGTTCATGTAGTCTGGGTGATACCAACTGTAATTTCCAGAATTAGGTTCTGCGGCGATGTTGGTGATTACACCACCAGCAAGCTCACCTTTAAATGTCCCGTTATCAAAAGCATAGTATGGCCATATTTTATGAATCGTACCATTAACATTTGTATATACAGCTTTGATGGTTTTAAGCTAATTATTAATATTAGCAGAAACAGCCTTTATCTTTTTTAATCCCTAATTGTTTAAATAAATACTCATCTTAATATTGGAAATAGAAGCACCCGTTAGGGCAGTTAGAAGTTGTAGCAGCGGCAGTACCATATCTCAACAAACCGTGGACAAAAGCGGTTGTTGCGATATTAGTCTAGTTGTCTGTCGCACCTCTAGTAGTTGATGTTGTTGCGCTTGTGGCGTTACCGTTAAGAGCACCGTTAAAAGCTACGTTGTTGTTTGTGTCAACTGAGAGCGCAGCTTTTGCAGCGCCGCTACCATGTGCGGGAAGCCAGATTCCTCTTGATCCGCTTGCGCTTCCTTGAGAAAACATATATATTATCCCGGCGGCACTATTTACACCAACCTGACGCTCACTTGTCTGCTATGCATTTCCGGCGTATACATTCCCGGTGACAGAATTAATACTTCCGTTCGTCGTTAATGATCCTGGGAATGAGGTGTTGCCACTTGCATCAAGCAGAGTGGCGGTTCTAGTTATAGAAGAATAAACGCCAGTATATTGTCTTACATACACTGGTTCATTGCCGTCATCTGCAGTTGCAATTTCCATCCATCCAGCGTTTGAAGCGGTCGCGCCACCTGCAATCCGCCAATAATCATTGTCGCCAACTTGACCACGAATCTGCCTAGTGCCAGTTCCAGTGTTAGAGAAGAATATATCAGTGCTAAAGGTTTTTGCGCCGCTAATTGTTTGCGCTCCTGATAGTGTGACTACGCTACTATCTGAAGCAGCTCCGACCCAGTTAGTCCATCCGTCGCTATTGGTTCCACCGTAATCATTCTGACGCCATTTTAATACGCCGTTGTTAACTGTTATTTGGAATTTATCGACAGTACTTCCGACCTGAAACCCAACCCAGTCGGTACCTTCCCATGGAGCACCCTCACCTGAGAACGAGAATGTACCAGCAGTATTTGAAATTGTTGTTGAGTCAAGCACTTTATTAACCAAGGCCCCAGCATTATTTGCAGTTCCATTCAACCATGCATTACCATTAACATCAGAGTATACAACCCATTTGGTATGTGTCGCATCCCAGATACCTCCATTGCCACTTTCACCAACAATAAAACGAACCTCGTGGTTTTTCCCGGTATTTGCGACCTCTACCCCGGTTTCACTGGCTTTTGAAATTCTGAGAGTATCGCTCATAGTGTCGCCAGCCTTATTGACCGGAGTATATCCGAGAGCTGTAGTCACATTGCCCTATGTTATTTCGCTGCGTATTGTCTCAGAAGATTTATTATCGACATTACCAAGACCAACATCCCCCTTACTGAGAGAATCCTTGATTGCAAGGTCTCCAAACGCACCCTTAGAACAATAGATAAGATTTGAGGAGTTGGAGTTATACCTTCCATCCCAATAAGCAAGAGTGTTTATTGTCGGTATTAAAGTATCCACTGTGTTCGAAGTCCAACCAAGATTGCCACGCGATGTGATGTCTTTTATTTTTCTTGTCTTAATTGAGTTCGTTCCGTCTCCAATTAACAGCTCTCCACTGGCGAATGTTTTAGTTCCAGTTCCACCAAAACTAACACCTATAGAGCTGGCGGTTGCAGGAATCGCATCAATCACAAGTACATCCTGCGTTGGAACATTCTCGCTCTCAATATGCTATAACGCGAATAAAGATGGACTCTTTACAATAGTCCCACCATTAACAACATTGGATATTGTTGCCGAGCCATTATCTCCACTAATTGGTAAATAAATAGATAAATTATTGTCTGCGTCTTTTGCAAATGTTACGGCTACGCTTGAAAGCTATGTCGAGGACAACAGTTGCGCTGTCGGAGAACCCCATGTCTTAGAGGCAGCGTCGTTACGCCCTGATATTTGAATGCGGTGTTGGTTATTGCCAGAGTATATATTAACAATAAAGCTTAACATCCAACTGGCTTTGCTATTGATTTTAATTCTCAGGTAATCCGTGCCAGACAAACCGCTGACCTACCATTCGAGCTGCGAGAGTTCAAGTTTCTATTTATCAATGGTACTCAAGAGCCTGTCTGTGATGACGGTATCCTGATCAAGATATACAGCTTGCGCGACAGTAACTGGATATAAAGCCTACGAGTCATCGTAATTTACAAAAGACTTAATACTGGAATCAATATCGATAGTTTCGGCTGGCAACACATTTTCAGACTTATAAAATACGCCAGTCTCTTTTATCTTTTTGATTTCATCAAACAAGTGGTAGTCAAGCTGGCTCCATTTCTTTGCCCCGTCACCAATCTTATAGTAACCATATTTATTAGATGAAAAGGCGAGCTGACCGGCGAGTATAACTGGGTTTTTCTAAGCCCAATTTTCTTCCGTATCATACGCCTCTAGAAGTTTCACATTAATAATATTGTCGGCCATTAAAGCTCCTTAATATTGGAGAGGCTCCAATTAAGAAGCCCCTCCACCATTCAAAATCAGCGTGTTCACACCTTGAACAAAGGTGTCAGTCTAAACAGCACTAAACGACATAACCCCGGTCGTTGAATTTACTGCAACCTGATTAGTTCCAGTAGCAGACTTTACTAACCCAGCGACAGAAGAGGTGGCGATGTCATACGTTGTATCTTGTGTTGTGATGGTGCTTGTGCTACCATCACCTTTTGTTATAGTAATTGTACGACCAGACAGCTATAGTCCGGTGATAGTTTCTTTTGCAACCCTATCTATTGCAATAAGGTTATACTGCGTACCATTATAAATAAATGTGGCAATGTCACCAGCTTGAATAATATTTGCAGTAATAGCCGACCCATGATAATAAATACTTTTAGCACCCTTTGAATTAATATTCATTGTGGCGTTCGCTGGAACTGAATTAGTAAATTTCACAGCAACGACACCGCCTACTAAGAGTGAATAACCAGAGAGAGTAACAACCTTTGTAGCGGTAGCTCCATCAGTAGCGCATGTGCCGTAACCGTTACCAAGGCTCATATTAGTATATGTACTATTTGAATCAAGGTCGCCAACTATTTGATAATTTGTTCCGTCATAAACAAAACAATATATTCTGTTTGCAGCTAAAATGCCAGCAGAGCTAAGATTACTATTTCTATATTTGATATTCTTAGCGCCAGTATTATTAACATTTAATTGTACGCTTGCTACAGCAACAGAGTTTGTAGCTGTAAAACGGACATAAATGATAGCGCCAGTATCAAGTGTAAAACCAGTACAATCAACAACCTTTGGATTAGTCCCGGCTGCCGTACTGCAAGTTCCATAATGAATAATATCTGCAGTCCCATTAAACTGAACGCCATCAATTGTCCTAGCGGTCTCAAGCATCGTTGCTTTCCCAACTGTCTTATCCTAATCAGATGTGTTATCAACATTCTCAAGACCTAATGATTCTTTGGTGATATTAACTGTTTTATTTGAAATTGTGAGCGCAGTACCTTCAACCTGAACAGATTCAATTTTGTTTACTTGCGCCCCAGATGATATACCACTTAACTTATTCTTTTCAGACGTTGTATAATTGTTGTCTGTATGAACATAGTTTGCATCAGATGGAAAGTCTTTATCATTAGTAAATTCGCTTAGCTTAGTCGGCTCATCGATTAAATCGGCGTAACTACCACTTGTAGCAACAGCGGCAAGGTCATCCTATTTTACATATGGGCTTAGGTCTAATTTCTGTGTACCTAATATTTCCCACTTATTATTAACATAAATATATTCGGTATATAAATTGTTGGACTCTGTACCACTAGAAACTAAATATACTGTAGTTGTTGAAATATCACTAGTTGGAAGAGACTGAACCACAGAAATTGCAAATTTTGGAATAGCACTTAGCTTATTATCAATCTCTGTTTGTGTATAAGTTTCAGATTTCTTATAATAATTTGTAAGGTCTGAAACAGCTTTTGTGATAAATCCAGAATCATTATTAAGCTGACCAACTTTAGTCGGAACGGTAATATTAACCGCCTTATTTGCGTCAGGTGTAAGAGCGGTATTATTTACCTTAATGGATTCAATTACATTCTCCTGCGCACCAGCCTCAATACCAGACAGCTTTGATACGGCACTGTCAAGATTACCTTTATCAGTACCAGACATCAATCCAGCCTTACCAGATGTTGCATTTTCATAAGTTGTATCAGTAGCCTTAATTTGAATCTACTTATTTGTGGCGTTCGGTGTGAGTGTAATATTATCACCAGCAGTAAGAGTTAACGTATCTGTGTAGGTAGCTGGTTGAATATCTGTGGTATTAACTTTGATTTTGGAAAAGTTCTTTAAATCTCCGACAGCCTCACTAATAACGGCATTTATCTCTGATTCAGTTAACCCAATGTATGGCAGGTCAACATATGCGCTTTCTCCATCACCGACCTTTAGCTTCGGCTACCCACTAATCTCGCCATTTGAGCTTGTCTGAAACTCTACAGCCATCTCACCCTTCATGAGAATGACAGAAGTATTAGACCATTCAGCTGCAGTACCATTTCTCAAAATTAGTATGGTATTTAATGTTGTATTAGCCATCTGTCACCTCACGAAACAGTAGAAAGCGTCGCTTTGGATACACGGCTTACATTGCCATTTTCATCCATACGAACCATGTATATCATAAACCCATCTGCATATAACGTTAAATCGTAACGTGAACTTGCAGTTCTACACATCAGTCCATAACAAGCAGAAGTAATCTTACTATTTGTTATAGCGCTAATGACTGATGCTGGAAAATAAACATGAATTGCATCAGACACATTATGGGTTTCAAGGTCTGCATAGAAGCTTTCTGTTGATGTGTAATTTGTTCCATTTGAATTCCATTTATTTTTATCTCCAGCGGTTACATGAATTAACGAATTATCAATATGCTCATCAATCCTTGTTTTGTCCTGTAAGGTAGTATGGATGTTATTATCCTGAATATGTGACTCATATGCATTACGCTCTTCGGCACTTGTATGAATTGCGCTATCATTGACATGAGTTTCAAACTGAACGAGCTCACGCTTCTCTACCTTGCCATTCCATCCAGTTCTTTCTTCGTTTGTGATATGCCTTACACTATCTTCAATATGCTCATCGGTTTTCGTTTCTAATTCCTCAACCTCTGGTGCAAGAGGTATCCTACGTACAGAGTATGTATCACCATGTTTCCATACTGTATAAGGGTCATAATCCCCACTTGCATTCTTAATCCCAATCAATTGACCTGAATATGTCTATGGTTGATGATTTAATGTATTCACCGCAGAATCAATATTCTCAAATGACTGAAGCCTCGATCTCATGACCTGCGGAACTTTTGAATCTGTAATATACACTATCTCGGAGGTATCAGACGTAAAAACAATATCACGTTCGTCTAAAACTCCGCTTTGAATTTTAGCAAGGATCTAGTCATACGTACCATATCCAAGCTTTGCACTATAATCTGCCATTAGGCGGTTCCTCCGTCAATAACGTTAATATCGTTGTAATCACTCCCTATGCAATAATATCTATTATCAGTATCATCCCAACGATATGTTTTATTTAAGTTCTTTACAACATACAAACAGCTTTCACTACCAACAGCTGGGAGCTAACTATATGCAGACACTTGAACAATAAGTGCTTTATTTGAAAGCTGGATCCATTCTTCATTAAAATACCAAAGCGAATGGCTGGTTGTTAATAAATATATCTTGTCAGCAATCGGGGCAAGTGGGAGAGAGGTCACCTTCTCAACACTATTCCCAAGTGCAATGCGCCTATTTTCTAAATCACGATAAAAGTTCCCAGTATCCGTACATACGATTAATTGTCCATTTGTAATCGGGATAGAGCTTAGTTGTGATTGAGTTACTTCAAATAACTAGAGGTTTGCCATAAACAACCCCCTTATTCAGATTGAATCGTATTCCAAATAACAGCACGTTCAACCATAGTCACTCTATTTATAACCTAATTATTTAATCCATCAGCATATGTTTTCGCATCTGCAAGAGCCTGTTCTGATTTAGTTGTTGCATCAGCCGCAGCGGTAGAAATCGCATTTGTTACAGCAGCGGTAAGCTGAGCGTTTGAAATCTTTGCATCCCAGCTTGCCTTTTCAGTAGTGGTAACATGGATATCGGTATTGTTTACATGGTCTTTGATATTGTTGTTTACTATCTCAAAGAGAGAATCCTACTGCGCCTTTGTATAAGCATCTGGCAGAGGGACATACAGCCCATCCTGTTCTATAGTGATAGCATTATTCGCAGTCGCAGAAACACGCACATCAACAGATATCTTTTTATCTTGGTTAACCGTAACATTTGCGCTTGGCGTGGCAAGCCCGGTATAGATATCAACCAACTATCCGACCGGTATTTCAACCGTTGTACCATTTGCAAGAGTTAGTTCCAGATTCTGTGTTTCTGCGTTATAGGAGCCACCCGAAATAGTAGACAGCTTTGTAAAACTAATTTCAAGATTACTAGAGCTTCCAAACATCGGTATGGATAATACCTGCGTTTTTGCGTCATATGTCACATCATGTGCGACTCCTGACAGCTGGGTAGTAGTCTCTGTGCTATTCTTAACAACAGACAAGACTCCGTTAGAGTATGTAACGTCCTAAACATATCCGCCTTGCACACCGGTTATGCTTTCAATCTTTGCATTAACATAGTCGGCCACAGCCTTTGTGGTTGGAACATTATCATGGGTCGGAGATGACTCTGGAATCTATTGTGCGTAGCCAAGGAATAATTTCTGATAAGCAGACCCGGTATATCTATAAGCAGAAAAGTCAGACGCAAGAACATATAAAACACCTTGTCTCGCTTCTCCGTTAACGGGGAGCTGGGAGACAAACTCCATCTACTTGGTGTACTCATCCTCGCCTTTAAACAACTGGAGAGTATCCGTGATGAAATATAATGTATCGGCACTTTTAGTTTGCAGCGAATTAAAATTCGCTTTGGTGCCGTAGTAAAAACTTACATTTGCCATTTATGTCTCCATTAAAAACGAACCCACGATATATTAGCGGATGGTTCCTGCTATGTAATCATGGGTCGCACCTCAAAAATCTAAGTCCCCTGTTGAACCATATACGGTTCATAGTCACCCTGTTCATTCTTAATGCAAACAAATTGACCAGCATAGGTGTCTTGAGACTTATTCAATTCATTTATCGCAGTAAATACATCGTCAAAACATCTAAGCCTTGGACGTATTACCTGCCGAGACAGGTCATCACGAATATAGATAAACTCGGAGGTATCTTTCGTGATGACCAAATCTCTAGCATCCAGTTTTCCCTAGCCAACTGCAGTGTTTACCCGCTCATAATTACCATAACCTAGTTTTGCGGATTCTTCAGTTGTCATTAAATTTCCACCACCTTCAACTCGCCATTGGTATTAATATTGAATGTCTGGTTAACCGTAACTGCATCTCCAATCTTTTCTCCGTTAGAAGTAAGCTGGAGCTGGTCACCCTCAATAACAATATTATCTGCCTTGCCAGTATTAAGAAGTTGCGCTAACTGTGCGAGCTGTTCTTGCGCAAGATTAAGCGCAATAATACGCTGGTCGAGAGCGGTAAGCGCAGCATCTGGAATTAAATCAGACCAAGATGCAATAGGTGTAATGGTTATAGTGGTTGGAAGAGTTTTTCTTACATACTGTGTAGATGTTCCATCATCATTAATAACAGCCTTTGAGAATGTAAGAGTCAACTCAATGTCGCCAGCCTCAGCTGTAAGCTTTGTGTCAAACGGGAGGCGATACTCCAAATAATCTTCTTTATATATATTAGGCTAGACAGAAAGAATCTCAGAGTGGTAATCGCCACTAGCAGGAAGCCGATATTCAAGAACAGCTGTGAACCCATTCATATCTATTTCTCTATACATTAATGGTACAAGAAAGTGAAGGTTATTCACAAGCTTACTCTTACACATAATTCGCTCTATAACAGTCTTATCGAGCGTGTTATCATCACTAACAATTATAGTGTACATTACGATTTATTCTCCTTAGCTGTGATATAAACAAATTCAGAACTTGTTATTTTCCCTTTTGTAAATAATGACCTGACAGTATCAGATGATACTTTACCAGAATTAAACAACCGTCTGAGGCTTTCTACAAACTCGTTCATATCACACCTCCTGTAACTAACGCAAGCGTATAAGCATCAATAATTTCCTCTGGTGTTCGCAATGTCAAAGCTTTGAGTTGCATATATTCTTGCTCAGTGATAGCTCTTACCACAACGGTATCAAACTCTTTTTCGCAAGGGCGCATTGACTGCACACGCCAACATCTACTTTTATCTGAAGATAAAAAAGCATTAGAATTCTCAGGCTCACAGATATGCACATCATTATGCCGCTTGCTATATCTCACATAAACAATGTTATCAATGACATCTAGAACTTTGCCATCTTTTATTACTTTATAAAACATTTATCTCCTTTAAAAAGGGGCGGACTAGCCGCCCCTATAAATTTAAATTGAGAACATAATTCTTACTGCGTCTGAATTTGAATAACTAGTCCAATAACTAATTGAAGCGGAATCTGAACTATACACATAATCAACGGTATAAACATATCCAATACTCTGAGAATATGTAGAACAAGATCTCGTCCAATAACTATCACCATACCCATCAGAATATCTTCCAATAAGATTACTTCCCGTCATATATTTAATTACACCATTACACTCTCGATTAAGCTGTGGGTCTTCTGACGCACCAACTTCAATCGCACAAGGAATAAATATAAATGCATTAGACGGTGTTACTGTTTCTAGCTTTTCATAAACCGTTGTATCTCTCACGGTATAACTTGTATAACCATCCCAAGAAATCAAACGTGTCATTGCAATAAGTGCTTGATATTGCACAGGGAGAGCAAAGAACACACGCTTCTGTAAATACTGATTAAGCGTGGCTTGCGGCCAATTATAATTACCATAGACCCTCTTAAATGGAAGGAGTCCATCAGCCAAGAAAGTAAACAGGGTCTTTTCGCCAGTTGGCTTGTAGTAATCTTTATACTTGGCAACTCTAAAACTCATTGTTTCATGAGTCCAAGATGCAAGGTCTCTACATGCAATATCTCCAAGGTCTGCCATCCAAATCTTAGCCCAATGGATAGTTCCAGTAGCATAGTTGTCATAATTAAACTAATTGCCGCTCTTATATTTGGCTGCACCAAACACAAGATCATTAGTTACAGTAGTGACAGTTGTGCTATTATTAACCTCTGTATAATTAACAGACATTCCGCTAAGGTTGCCAGTGTAAACATAAAGCTTCTTATCACCTTTTTTATGACGAAGGATGATAATATCACGAGAACCAACAGAAATACCACTAGACGTTGTTCCAAACCAGTTAATCTAACTAGAAGATATCTGTAATCCTGTTTTTGTAAAATCATCAAAACAAGAAACTAAAGCTGAACCTGTTCCAGTTTGGTCACTAAATGTATACTCGACAGCGAATACGAAATCTCTATCATCAGACAGGAAGTTTGCATACGCTGAATGTTCTGGTATTGTAGAGTAATCAACTTTTGTTGAGCCATTCAGAACAAGTGGAGATGAGAGAGAAACAAACGTATGGCTTTCGACATCTTCATAATCTATATCGTTACCCATTGCAATAGACAATGTGTCTCCGATGGCGATAAAATCATCATCGTCATTATCGTTTCCATTGTTTACAACAATGGCGTGAGATTCCTCAAGACGCTTCATGGCATATAGTTCAATTGGTGTTAATTCATTTAATGACTTATATTTCCCAGAGCCATCTGTAAATGAATTAATATTACCGTTAGATGAATACTGGAACATATCGTATAAAGCAGTAATAACTTTGTCGCCAATAATAGTCTGTGCGGTATCAGAATATCCACTGACATATCCAGACTTATCCCATTCCCTAAATAAATAGAATGTGTTAGCAGCTTCTCCGCTCGTATATGTAGGAATAATCGCCTGCTTCGCTTCAGCCGCAGCTGTGTATGCATCACCTGTTACCGCAATATTCATGTTGGGAGTATACTCGCCGCTATATCCAACATATGGCACATAAGAACCATATGGACAATTAGTTGTTCTCTGAAGGATTGTTCCGTGACCATCTGAATATGTCACAGTATATGTCCTAGGAGATTCTGAGTATACAGCAGTGTAAGCCTGATTACCAGTGACAGCACCCAATGCACGATCCCAACCAGTAAATGTATATATTGTACTAATAGTTGGGTCGAGGGTTGGTGTAATCGGATTCGTCTCTCTCGTAGTTGGGTCTTCTGGATAACCGTTAACATCAACGTATTGCGTGTCTAGAAGCTCATTATTGCCATCCGAATCTTCAGCATTATAGAATGAAACGGTAAACTGACGAATCAAATTGTCATAAGTGATTGTCAGGTTAGTCCAAGCTTCTTGATACTTTGCAAGATTACGCTCACGAATCGTAGTTACATGGATATTTCCAGTCAACACAGCTCTCGGAGTTGAGTTATGCTTTTCATCAAGACCAGTCATTCCATACAACCGTTCAAGCGTACTATCATCAGACAGTGTCCAATTAACGCCAAGTAATCTAACAGTTGCAAGCTTCGGGCTTTGAGTCACAAATGTAAGTGAATCAATAGATGGAGAGTTTTCGATAACGAGAGACATGATATTATTATAACTATCAATAGAAAGTGATGTTAAATAATTTAGACTCTTTGCTGTAATTGATGTTATGGTTCCCGGAAGCGTCAGCGTATTAAGCTTTCCACCAGTAGGCAATACAACACCAGTGATAGAAGAACCATCAGCAAGGAACTATGTCATATTAACACATGTCTCAACATTGATTGATGTAGCAAGATTCGGCAAATTCTGAAGATTAAGCTGCTCAAGTAATGGATTGCTTGAAACGCTCAAAGCGTTAAAATTGGTATTACTATATCCATCAGTCCCATTACCAATCAAAAGGTCTCTCAGCTTTATACCGCCAGCAAGGTTGACATAACCCGGATAGAAAGCGGAGAGATCTCCAAGACTTTGAAGCATAGATGCATTATAGCAATATGTCTCAGTATCATTCAGTGCAGTGTTTGGCGGAGCGGAAATTTCATAGACCTGTCCACGCTTAGCTCTTTTTTGTACCTGAGCAGAGCCATATCTGACCACAATATATGTGTCAGCATACGGGGTGATATGGAATGTCGTAGATGGGGCAACACCACTCCATTCTATTGGCGTATAAGTTCTAAGTGTAAGCACATCCGATGTCGCAGTTATTCCAACATACTTAGACGCAATATAACGCTCTTGATATTTTTCAAACTGTCTACGCTGATGCTTCTTTGAACCATGCATCATTTCAAGATATGCTGTTGTACTAGGCTTGTCCTCGGTAGCCTCTGTAATTCCACCCTCCTCATACGGACGCAGATACTTCCGCTGCATATCCATTATCCACAGACGTTCTGGCTTTACGTTTTGATAAGTCTCCATCTTATTAAGGAAACGTGTTGCACTCCATGCACCAGCATTTTCTCTATTAAGATACATAGCATCCAATTCGTTGCGATAGAAGTTCTTTACGAGTTTCCATATATATGAATCAGCAGCGTTAAAGACATCCTTTTGCCCAATGGTATCAGTATCCTCAAGACCGTATCTAAGTGTTAAACCACCTTCGTTATCATTACCTTCAGCCGTATCATTGTCATAATCAAACGTACAGCTTAAAAGTTTAGTGGTTGGGTCATAATGCCAGAATGTATTTTTAGCACGGTTATCTATCATTAGATGCCGTTCGGTAAATAAATATGTGAAGCAAAGATTGTTAGCTTGGAAGTGCTGTTCAAACTCAGCCTTGAAGTTATTCATATATGCATCACGAGCTTCTGTTGCACTTGTGATATCTTCAGGTGTAGAGGCATTTTCGACAGCTGCATCAAGAGTTGCAAGTTGACCAACTACATCTGCCTTGTATTGATTAACAACCCATGTAAGATTAGAAGCCCAAACAGCCTTTGCGGCATTATTCATATCAACATCATCTTCATCTTTGATATAACGAAGCTGGAATGAACCCTTGCTGTTCCATGTTTCAGTTGAAAGATCATCAGATAACCATCTACATTGTGCATTGATATTATTATTGATTTCCATAATGAACTCATCTGGGTCATCAGTCATACCCATAGCGCCATTATTTTTCTTAGAGTTTCCAAAATCACCACAACCATAGAAGTGCCAATCAGTATCTTGAAACACACGGTGTGTAGATACATCCGGGTCTGACTCCTTAATAAATACAACACATGGGTGGAATTCCATTGTGTCCCTTACCTTTGGATTAGTCTTACGAGCTGGACGTACATACGGATTGTATGTATTATACTCATCTGCAATTACAGCGTTGTTTGCATTTTCGGATGATGCAACGTTCAGCTTGATATTGAAGTATGCTTCCTCCACAGAATCAGGCGTCATAGCATATTTTGCATGAAGCGTTCCGTCACCATATTTGAATCCGGTGCCTGCCTCTTCGTTATATGCCTTTCTGAAGTCGATATCAATATTACGGGCTGAATCTCCATAATAGTTGGACGATGTTCCCTGTCCCTTATGGATTCCACCAGTTGCAGTCCAGTTATCCTCGACAGCACGACCATTCTTGTAGATATGTTGAACGGTAGTATTTGAAACCTTATTATTCTTGTCATTCGTAAAGTACGGTGCTTCAAGTTTTATAATTCTAAGGTCTGGGCATTTTTCTGCAAGCAGGTCTGGGTCAAGTTGTGCGGCTGCATTAAGAATATCGTTCCGCTCATATCTTGAAATCATTTCCTCTGCATTTTTTGCATCTGCAATAAAGTTTGTCAGAATTTCATCCTCTTCAAGATAAGACGAATAAGACTTCATTCTGTAAACCCACACATCACAATCTGGCGAACCAATTGTAATTGGAACTACTGGAATCTGTGTAAAGCTGTCAGTTGTTTCATATAGCTTAACTCTACTAGGAATAGCATCAATCCATAAAACCATTTCTCTAAAGTGTGTGGATGGAAGAATATTGAATTCAAACTCCATGAAATTGTCTTCGCAATATGGGAGCTCAATAGAATTCTGCTGTGAATGAAGAATGGCAGATTGAGCATTCATCTCAAGCCCAATACCATTAGACATGCAACTCATAACAACAGCATCATAGTTGCGCACATTGTTTGTTCTATAAATGAACTTAAAGTTCTTACCTGTAGCCTTTGCCTCATCACCAAACAGTGGAACATTAAAGCTCGCTGTTGTGCCAGCCTTAACACAGAAGTATGTATCACCATCAGAGTCAAGCTGATAACCACCATTAGCCCAGTCAAAATTATCACTTACAGTCATATCATAAGTGCCATCAGTCCATACCCTAGATTCACTTGAATTCGACATACCTGACGGATTAAAATCAAACACAAGATTATCTGTAATAGGATTGATTTCAATTCCAATATCTTCAATGGTGGCAGTGATGGTTTTACTTGCTGTGCCGACCCTATTTGTGCAACTAATTGTAAGAGTCTAATTACCTATTACATCAGTCTTAAAACTCCATGTTTGTGCTGAACGGTCTGCCTAAACAGTTGATACAGCATTTCCGTTGACAGACAAAACAACTGACGCAGGATTGCTTAATGGATCATAAACAAGATACTTAATAGCAGTGGTGTCGTACTGTTTAGCAGTAAACTATGTTACAGCGCATGACACAATTGGCATTGTATTATCTTCATCGACGAATACAATGCTCTTATAAATATGATTACTTTCAACAGGTTCATCATTGATTGTTGCAGTCATATATACATCAAGCAAATAAGCACCATGTGGGCGCTTTGAAATAGTGTAGTTCATAGCACGAGCCGTTGTAGAATTTGCGACAGTACCAAGTTCAACACCATCAAGCTTGAAATGAATTACCTTATCAATTGCACCATTTGGTGTATATCTAAATGTGACATCATTGTCGTATGTCTGGAAATCATCGAATGAACTTGTAATATTAAAATTGACAAGAGTAACTGTCCACCGTCTGGTTGCAACACTTCCCTCACTATCGGTAAATGCGAGAGTAACAGTATTTGTCCCGACATTCAAATATGGTTTGATATTAAAGCTCTTATCGCCTTGGCTTAAATTATTTTCTGTGGCGACAGTTGTACTCCCAACACGCCAGACAGCTGTACCAGTGATAGAGTTTGTGTCTCCATCAGCGAGAGCAGAGTAAAAGTTATATCGAATCAGCACTGATTCGGAATCACTCTTTGCAGTTATTGTATCAGGTGTAATTCTTGTAATTGCTAAATTAGAACCAGTAACCTGACCGCCGCCGCCAGTTCCAGTAATTACAAGAGCTGTCTTAGGAATTGCGCCTTCAACAGTTGGGTCTGTGTTTTCCCAAAGTTTTAATGTATGTGTCTCATCATCGAATGTCATATCATATTCGTTGTGAGCAGAAACACTTGACTCAATAGTTGCAATACTATCTTCAATATCATCCATTCTAGAATCAGCATTAATAGCATCTTCTTTTAATGTAGCGATATCGGCTTTGGCCGTAGTCATGTCAGATGACAACCCTGAAATAGTTGAATCATTTACTGCTAAATTATGAAATGATTCAGAATCAATACTGACATTATCGAGCATCTAATCAATCTGAGTTTTAGTGTAATAATCGGATTGAAGAGTGTTTGGAAGGTTGCCAACAGAAGACGACAGGTCTGATAAATCATCACGGATGGATGTTAACGCAGGTTGGACTGTGTTTGTATCAAACGTAGAAATTTTACTATCTGTAGTCTAATTAATTGATGTGGCAAAATCTGCTTGCCACGCAGCGCTTGGTACAAGCTCAATATCAACAGAATCGATCAGAGTTTTATTATCGTAAAACTATAGTGTTGAAACACCAGTCTGGCTATCTGTTGTATAAGTGATTGATAGATTGCTTAATGTATCAATGTTGTCAACGGTACTTAAAACATATCCAGAATCACCGGGGGCTTTACTCTTATCATAAAGCGTAAGAACGTTATTAGAAAACTCAGCACCAAGATTTGACAAGCTATTAAACTCAGAGAACATCTAATCGATGTCAGATTTGGTGTATGTATCTATTGACTCTGCAGATTGAGCGGCTGCCTAAGCTGCACTTTCAGCTTGACTAACCAAACCAAGGATTGCATTTGTGGCATTACTAACTTCGCCACGGAATGTTGTAATCCAATCTTCATAATTCTGTGGTTGAGAAATACCATTACCAGCGAGAGATTTTTCAACTGTTAATGATGTGTTTGGTCTAGTCCTCCAAAGATACTGTGTACCAGCTGGGGTTGTACCATATGCACGAATCTCAAATGCAAGCGTACCAGCATACGCTGTTGCGTTAGAGTCAACTAACCATCCAAAACGAATATAATGTTCGCTCACTTCTACGTTTACAGGAGCGACAAAATAATCCTCATTATTAGCATTGACATAATGTATTTCAATAGTCTTTGCAGAAAGATCAATATTATCATAATAACGAGGCATAATAAACGGCATGTATTGGCTGTTCGTTTCCTGCGTTAAATGCGGTTGGTCATCCTATAACGCAATATTTTTTGTATCACTTACAGTCTAATATTTATCATCCTAATAATCCTAATAAGATTCGCTATTATATTTAAGTAACGGGAGGAATGTCTCGTTCTCAAGCATGTTGCTTATGTTTGCAACCTATACTACAGGCGAAGAAGTAGCGCCAAATGAAATAGCCATCTCTCACCTCCTCATTTGTGAACAGTAACTACAATAGGTATTGTGACATTTGGGGTTATCTTTCCGTATGCAATCAATGTGATTGAATTAGTTGTTTGCGTTGCACTTAAAACCATAGCCTTACTCCATGCTTTAGCTTGTTCCTGAGTTGCGCCCGGATTAAGTCCAACATCAATGTCATCATCCTATTTAATACCATTAATTTGAATTGTATATCTATTGCTAGACCATCCAGATGAATCAAGATTGTAATTAGATTTTGTTCCTTTTACAATCTATGTAATCTTAGAAATCGAATATCCATTAACATCTGGTGAGCCTGTTGTATTATTATCATCAATACCTATACTATGCTGAGCTAGTTCAGTAATCATGTCTTGGACGTCCGATGTATAATATCTCTGTGTGGCAATAATAGCATCACGCATCCAGTTATACTTATCTGCTGTGAACATTGTGTTAAGTAATTCTGGATATTGTTGAAGAATATTTTGAGCTCTAAAAGCATCACCTTGAGCTATCGCATTAGAATAGCTTTTAGCCGCATTAAAAAGGTTACCAGAGATATCTGACATTAACGGATGTCCAGCCTCATCATCAGCTGCCTATGGGAATATAGTATGCGGTAAATCAGTATATCTACCTTCGCTATTTAAATCAGCCATTTATACTCCTATTATATACGTATTCAAAATCTTCTCTAAACTTATACATACCAAGAGTCATAGTTCCATCTAGAGTAGACCATGAAATATTTTTAATTATATATTGATTTGTTTCTCCCGTTAACTTCGAAGTATATTCAACCTTCTGGTTAACTTCAAGCCATGGTGTAATAATCATTGTTAAATTAATATCATCCTGCATGGCACAAGTTTTATATGTTTCATATTCGGCTTGGTTATAACATAAATCATCTGAGAATAGTGTTTCCTTTATAATTCGCTTAATAATTTTATAACCAAGATTTGGCACAGAGAATGGACAATCTGTATTTGTTTCTTCGTAATATCCATATGCCTGTGTTTGTCCATTTAGATAAACACAATTATTTAAAGTCGCTCCAAGATTTTCACGAAAAGTAAAAACACATATCTTTCCTGCGGCTAAAGTTTTAGCTGGAATACTCTAGCCGCCACTATCAACTATTGGAAGATTAGTTAATGTTACTGATTGTCCATTCACATTTCCAACTATTTTTAAATATGGATTTGCAGAACTATTAGTAGTTGATACTTTAAATGCAATTTTATCTCCATTAACAAGATATTTTAATGGATTATTATTTGCAAGGGTTGAATTTGCTTTCGCAGTTAGTGGAAGATTAATAGTATATACATTGCCACTATAAGTCTATGACGATGCATAGCGATCTTGATTGGAAAGAGTAAATGTCTTTCCCCATACCTCAGTACAATTATATATACCTGTAAAAGCGTTGCTCGTATTTTCTGTTACATATATATCATTAATAAGAGAGTCATCAATTATAGCTCGCTCATTCAGTCCTGTTGGAATTTTTCTCCAAATAAACTTACCGTTAACATCAAAGAAAAACTCCCAGTTCGGATATAAATCTCTTAGACTTGTCCATACAGTTGAATAAATTACCTCGCCAGTAAAATCTAAATCATATGGAATCAAATCAGCTTCAGGCGGATAATCCTCAACATAATAATCTGTAATACCAGCAAGTGTAAGAGTAGCAATTATTGAGTCTTTAATTTTATTATGTGATTCAATAATACGTTCACCATTGCTGTCTTTTATCTCAACACCATTGCTATCCTTTTTATAATTAACGGCTGGAATACTAAAACCTACAACACTTTCACCAGTTACAACATTATCATATTTAGTTTGATGTATCAATCCGTTTTTTGTACCATCATAATTACACATGATATCGGCACATGAAAGTGAAAGATTACATTCAGTTGCACTAAACGTATAACTCGCTGTCGTATATGTAAAAGTCCCAATTCTCCACCAAATAATTTCCTTTAATTTCATGGAGTATATGCCATAGTAAACTCGAATATATTTATCAATCCAAATCTTTTTATCGTAGCCAACTAAATACTCCGATAGGATGGAGCTCTTATTTATCTTCCTTGCATGGTCGCTAACACATAACGTGCAACTATAATTCCTTCGTTGAATAGAACCATTATCCATTGAAAAGTTATCACTAACTAATGCACCTTCAAGACTATCAATAACAATCCAAGGATTTTGTTTGGTCTTATCATAATTAAGAAGTTCTACTTTAATAGATACATCTTTTACATGTTGACGGACAGCGCTTATTTCATATCCAGAAGGTATATACACATCTGTATCAGTTGGCAAATATAACATTATACACCTCGGTCAACATCTGTATTAATAAAACCGTAATCAAAAAGGTCTCCACAATTATTAGGATCTCCAACTTCAGCCCACTCAAACGAGGTTCCAACATTCTGATAATGAGTATGATTAGACCTAGAAATATCACCAACAATTCCAGCCATATAAATATCACCATCGTATGTTTTAAGAATCTTCGGGTATCCATCGGTTAAGAAATCATCAACCTGATTACGATATATGCTTGCCCCTGATGGTATTGGTAGAACATCATCATCATGCGGCATAAATGTCACGCTAAAAGTTCCACCATAATATTTCGAAGAGCCATTATTCACAATAAATGGATATTTCTATCCGGGCGAAACAACTGTATTTGACGCTCGATGTAATGATACTGTGTGGTCGATATTAAACAATGCTGGAAGTACAGACTGCACCCCGGTATCATCACATTGCCCAACTAAATAATAACCAAAGAAAAATGAAGTCGTACTAGTGGTAACAGGCTCTGTTTCAACACCGTTGATTATTGCAGTATAAGCATATTCAATATCACGCTTGTTAGGTTCAAGATAATCATCGAAAGAAATATTTAATATTTCAGCAAGATTTACTGATGTAGCCTCTTGTGCTTCTTTACTAACATCTCTCGAATAAATAGTTTTCCAATCAAACGTTCCAACATATCTTTTCTTTAGACGTATCTCAGTTGCATCACGATAGTTTTTATTTCCAGCATTCATGCTACCATCATTAAACATCGCATGAAGAATAATCTGAAAATCCCAGTTATTTGGAAGCACCCAATCAAAATCATATAGAAGATTTTTAGATACATACATATCATCAATTGTAGTATTTTTTACTTCAATATAAGTATCAGATGTTTCTGGTTGTAAGTCGTACTATATCTATTGATTTGTACTTTCAAGAGTAATTCCTAAAAACATTATCCAACACTCCCGTTCCCAGATCTCGCATAAGATTCTATCGGATTCTGAGTGCCATCCTTTAATCTAAAATTATTAGAAGCAAACAGACTATATCTAGAACCCTCACGAACAATTACTACACCAACACGACTTCCACTTGCTGGGCGGTTTATTACATTGCTAACATAAACTACATAAGGCGTACCATCAACCGTAAGTTCAAAACACGCTTGCTCACCAGTTGGACTTTCGTTCCAATTAGAATTAAATTTACCAACACGATAGTATAGATTAGTTTTACCAAGTGTAAATAATGGCTAATTTGGTACTGGGTCTATAAATATTAAAGATGTAGAATAATCGCCACCAATTTTAAAACCCTCGTCTAACACCATCTTATATCCGTCTGGCAATATTAATGCATGTGTGCCATTAACTGTATTATTGGTTCGTGGGTCTGTGTAATCAGAACTATAAAGAAGTCCAATATTACCAAGATTGTCCTCTGGAATCTCATTGCCATCAGGGTCGAAGATTTTACATACTATTGACACCACATTTGATGCAACATGAATCTTTCCTTCATCTGGTTTGTTTGTAGCATTCAAGAGTGCAAATACAGAAGAGGTAGAATAGTCTGAACTTACACCGATATACTCAGTAGAAACAGTAAGTCCATTTACAGTCTTACCTTCAGCTTGAATACGATATGAACGCTTATCGCTAAAACCTGAGAACGGATATGAAAATGTACCAACCACACCAGAGCCAGACGATGTGTGGTTTACACTTGTCTGTACGCCAGATGTTGAAAGACGATTTCCATCAGCACTATAAAGAGTGATTGACCATGAGGCAAGACGCTCACCATCAGACTGCTAATATCTAACAGAAAACGTATATGAATAAGCAGCAATGGTAAATGTACCATTTGTATCAATGGTTGGCAGGTTTGAAAACGAGAAGGTTGGAGTAGCAAGACACATAAATGTCATACCATTAGAAACCTCAGACCAATCTTTATTTGCATCTTGTATCTGAATATAAGCAATATACGAATGGTCTAACCCGTTTGTTAAATTACTCACATTGGAACTTGGAATAATTACCTGCCTGACATTTGTGACAATAGTATCTTCATATACAGTAGTACCAGAGGCATCCGTGATTTTAACTTTTACCGACCTTTGAGTGCTTCGCCAGTTATACTTTATTGTTGTGCCAATCTATGCATCGAATGGCGTGATAGAGTAAATTTCAGCTTGCATTTTTTCCTCAGTTAAATTTTACAAACAATAAATAAGTTGGCATCATTATTGCACGGAGAGCAAACCATCACAGTATCACCAACACTAAATGATGATTTTGATTTCGCCAAATGTTCATTACCATTAAACATCACAATATATTTATCTGTGCCAACCTTATCTGCAACTATAGCAGTATATGTTCTATCAAATTCGGCAATATTAACAGCTTGCTTAATTTGTAATAAAATCTATTCTGCTATTGAATTTATAACCTAAGAATTATTCATCTACATTCTCAGATTTCTGCTCTGACTCAGCGGCGAGCTGTGCCTCAGCTTCGATTTCTTGCTTAATACTATTTGAATATGCTTTCTCAACTTCGTTAAGCACATCCTTTAAAATATAATATGCAGCTCCAAATTCAATATCACTGCTCTGAATTACTCCAATAACATTATTTCTAAAAGATTCATAATTCTTATTCATTCCATTTTATCCTTTCATCATAAAAATACTTTTGTTATATTATTTGATATTGTGTTACTATCAACCACAAGCGTATATTTCTGTTCGTTTATAATATTTGTAGTTGTTTGATACGGTAAACTACAACAACAGATTCCACTTGCATATGGATTATTTAGTGGATTATTACTACAATATTTACAGCAGTTCGGTTGCGGATTATAATTTAACTCCATATTATACTCTCTATTTACTACTAATATAATTAAAGCCGCCCATTCAATTAAGAACGGGCGGCCAATATTTAACGTCTAAAGATTTTCTAGAAAATCTGATTCATTGCTGGCTGGAACTGCGTAGCAAGAGACTCTGCAAAGTCTTGACCATTAGTGACAGATGGGAGAGTAATATCGCCAAACGACATTTGAATTACAGCACCGCCGCTTCCACCAAGAGCTAATGCTTGTCGAACATTGCCAAGCATTGTAGATTGTTGCTTTGGATTGATTACACCCTCGCCAAGATGGAGGATTGCCGGGAATTCATCTGGGTCGAGCTTTTTAAGACCAAGCGCTTGAATGGCTTTAAACTTATCTGAACTAGACATTGAACCTACTGACCCAACCTCAAGTCCATTAGCAGCATAATAATATCCAGTTTCATGATCGCCACTTCCACCATAATAATGGTCTTCTTCCCAGTGATTGCTTGGGCCGTCCCAATAGCCAGCGCTTCCGTCGTCATCGTCTTCGTAGCTGTCATACCATTTAGCAACGGTATCTCCAATGAAATCAATTTTCTTGTATTGTTCATAAAGCTGTTGATAAGTTTCGTCATACCAAACTTTGAAGTCATCCCAACGCACTATGAGTTCATTGACTTGGTCTCTGTTTTCCTGTGCTATCGCCAAATTATCGCTAAAGATGTTCATCTGGCTATCACGTTGACGATTTGCATCTTTAAGAGCTGCACCAAGATTAGAGTAATCACCAAGAGATAAAGTGTTCTCAAGGCGTTCCTGTCCAGTAATTAAACCATCAGAAACAAAACTCATCAACGTACTAACTTTAGCACTAAGCTGCTCAGAGTTAATCTTATCAGCTTGGAAGTCATCCACAAGACGAGTCAAAGATTCTGTAATAATATTATTTATATCAATCTGACGCTGAGTATCACGCATCTCGACAGAGTTTTGTTCATAGCCAGCACGAGTTCCTTGATAGATTCTTTCATCAGCGTAAACACCATTCGCATTTTTACCTGCAAGAACAAGCTCTTTCCAATTTGATACACCAAACATATCCATAAAGAATTGAGATGCAACTTCTTCGTTACGGTTACGCTCGGTGTCTGGCATAATAGTTTCCCAACGATTCTTCTTCATATCTTCAAGAGCTTCAACCTGGTCATCAGTAGACTCACGAGCTTTTTCAAGCTGGTCGTTTAGGTCATCAATCTTATCTTGAAGGTCGCCGGTAAGCTTCTAGAAAAGAGCATCATCGTACCCTTGCTGTGCCGATCTCAGCTAACTCTCGTCCACCTCATAGTGGACTTGGCCATTTCTAATTCATTCTGTTACTTTTATGACCACATAAAGTGGCGGGTAGGTGTTTCTACCTACCTCTTGCATTTCATTTATATTGCAAGTTCAGACTATATATTACCCTATGATGTAGGGAAGAAGCTTCACGCAACACATTACTATGCTGCGCCTGTAGTCGTTACGGATTCTAAGTTTAATACAGTATTTAATTTCATAAAAACATCTTCATCATACTTAATCTCAAGCAGTGTGTACCCATGTGTTTTAGCGTATTCACGTTTGCGCCGATCATGCTCTTGCTGATATTCAAACTTCGCCTGACCGCCAAATATTTCAATCGGCATATAATGTTGTTCGCCTTGAACCTCAATTAAAAGGTTGTACTTCGGAATATAAAAATCATATGAAAGATTCTTTCCACCAATTCCAAATAAATCATCAAAGGTTTTACGAATAATAAAATCAATTTTATTCAACCGTAAAATGTCATCAACACATCGTTCATTCTTAGGACGTTTATGAAAACATTTCGGACAACCACTCCCTTTTAATAAATTTGTTGGTAATGCCTCCCAAACAAAACCACATTCTCGACATTGACACGTTACATATTGATGCGAATGTGAATATTTATTGAGTATTGTAATTGTTGGAGATAAAGATTTTAACTCCTCTAAAAAATGTTCATGTGGTTTTGTATGAAGCTCTGTTATAATTTCCTTTTTACATTCTGGACATCCAAGTCTATTTTTTAAAGTACCAGCAATAGCTGACCACTTCGTGCCACATGTTTCACACTCACACTCAATTAAATCATTAAATGATCTATATTTTCCAATAATCTTAATCGTTGGATGAGCTTTGCGAATTTCATTAATATAGTCGTCATGAGATTTAATATGCCCAGTACATCTGGGGCATCCAGAACCACGAAATAAAACTACTGGGGTTGTCTCCCATTCATTATCACATTGATTACAATGACACTTAATTTTGGATTCGTACCCAGTGTATTCCCCGATGATTTTTACGTCTGGGTTTAATACAGGTGTCACCCGTCGAATAAACTCATCATGTGTAAAACGCTTCTTTTCAAAATTGATAGCGTTCATACACTGTTCACACCCACTTCCGTTTAATAGTTGGGATGGGTTCGCATCCCATAATTTACCGCAAGTCACGCATTGAACTTGCACTTTACGTGCGGTATTTATATACTGCCCAACTACTTTAACCTTGCCAAACACTTCAACAGCAGAAACAAACTCTTCATGTGAACGAAAAGATACTGGGTCACACTTGATACATCTCGCTCTTTTAGAAAAAGAAAAAGCGTTAGGCTCCCACTCGCGACCGCATTTAGTACATCGTACTAAAATCGTATCCTTGGCCGTTTTATATTCGCCTAACACTTCTATATCTGGATTCTTATCTTTTATTTTGTTTTTATATTGTTCTGTTGTGAGTCGGCATCGTTCGCTTGTCCCAATATCACGACACCTCTTGCATCCATGACCGGCCATAATATTACTAGGTAGTGATTCCCATTCATTGCCGCAAACTCTACACCGACATTCAATCTTTGTTTGTGAATTTTTAAATGTTCCTGTAACTTCAATATTTGGATTCGCTTCATTAACCCTATCGACCAGCAAATCCTGTGTGATTCTAACTCTAATAACGAATCCTCCTTATTATTCAATTTGTATTAAACTTAGTCTTTCCTCGGTCTTACCCCGTCGGGCTTTAACCGATATAGCTTCTTTCAGGCAATTAGTTTTACCTGCACGGTATGTTGCTCACGGGCTTTCTCAAGTTCATACAAAGCATTCTCGATGGCTAGTTGACGATCACGAACATCGTTTGCTTTTTTAAGCTCTTCAATCTGTTTTTCCAATGGAGAAATCTGGTCTTCAATCTTCTTTTGAAGCTCATCATATTCATCTTGAATCTTCTCAGTCTGATGATTAATTAGGTCGATAACAGTATTGATTGTCGTCTCATAATCAGATTGTACCTATTGTAGCCCGGAGAGAGTACTATCAAGATATTCAGTCATCTCTGAAATCTTATCAATCGGAAGAGTAAGAAGCTGTTTGTTTAGCTCAATCATTTCCTCAACGAGAGATTCGACAGAGTCACGAGCACTTTGGATTTCACCGTCAACCTCAGAGAATTTATCCTATCCAAGATCATAGTTCTCAAGAAGCTCTTCGTAATCTTCGAGCTGCTTCATCAATCCAAGTTCATCATCAGCAATTTGGTCGTAAGCAGTAGTCCAAGATGTTTGAATTTGTTCTGCTGTCTGAGCAATTCCTTTAGCATCATTAACAGACAACCAGTTCTTAAGTGTTTGACCAAGATTCTGAATAAGCCCAAGGAAGCGACTAATATTTTCAACAGGCATACGAAGAATCGTATCATTCCATTCAGCCTGTTGCTTTACACAATCTCTGATTGAGTTTTCACAATCCGCAATCTGTTGCTTACAGTCATACCAAGCTTGTTCACCTTCATCGAGAGAATCAAGCTGTTCGTTTAGGACATCCAACTGTTGACGGTAATTCCCGATTTGTTCTTCGGAAATATTGATAAGTCGTTGATAATCAGCCTCTTGTACAACCTCACCAAGAACATCCTTCATGTCAAGGTCGAACTGAGCCTCATTCATCTTATTCTCAATGGCAACCATTTCAGCCTTAACGATATTTAAACGAATTTCATATTCTTTTTGAATATCTTCGTTAAGCTTTTGTTGCCATTCACGCATGGTCTTCAGAGATTCTTTCTGATGGTCATATGCGGTCTGTCCACGCTCAAGAAGTTCGACTTTATCTTTATCTGCCTGGTTATTCTAATCATAGGTAATCATCCGTTCCCATTCTTCTGGGTTTAAATTACCGTATAGAATATCCTTGATGTATTGCTGGCCCTTTTCTTCGCCCCAGGACTCAAGAATCTTTTTCTGATAGTCAGCCCATTCTGTTCCATAAGAAGAAGCAGCTTCCTTATATGCGTCAATTAGCTTTTGGTCTGACTCTTGAAGTTGTTTGATATATGTAAGCTGCCCGGTGCCGTTTTCGCTAAGCGTCTTAGATGTAGCGTCTTTAGCATTTGCGAGGTCTTCCAGTGCAGTCTTATACTTTACAACAGCTTTTGTAACATCATCATACCCATCAAGCTCATCGTCAACAGCATCGCGCATACCAGCCACAGCATGACTATCCTCAATTGCATCCCATAGCTTATCGTCGTTAGGGATTAATTTCCAAATATCATCAGGCGGAACTGGTTGAGCATCAGAGCTTGGCTGTACCATACCAGGTGTATCATCAAGCATAGTATTGACTTCATCATAGGCTCCGGTAATCTCATGGACGTTATCCATGATTTCGTCCGCTGGTGCGCTGAGGTCGAGGTTATCAATAAACTCCTGGAATTCGTCAGATTTATATCCGACACCAAGAGCATCTAATTCTCTCTGAGCAGAACCAAGGTCGGATAAAGCATCCTGGAAGGTTACAGCATTTTCTTTTGCATCTTGGAGAATGACGTATTGGTTGTCTACGTTTTCGCGAAGCTCATCATTTTGCTCTTGAAGAATTTGTAGATAGCGGTTGACATAGTCAAATTCTTTATCGGTCTTGGATGGCTCTTTGTTTCCTCCACCACCACCGCCGCCAGAAGAACCAGAACCTTTTCCGCCACCAAGTTGAAGTTTTTCTCTATTTTTTCTTAACTCTTCAAGCGTCCTTTCTTGTGCATCTTTTGCGGCTTGTTTATAATACGCCTCTTTATCATATACCTGATCCCATTCATCTGCACTCATTCCTGCTGGGACAGCACTAGCACCACCAGCTAATGCAGCGTTTAATGCAGTAATAGAACCAGTTGCGACTCCTGCCATCTGAGCTAAATCCAACAGAGCATTACAACTTTCAGAAGTATCAATCTAAGAACCGCTTAAAGCCCATTGCTCAAGAATTAACTTCGCAATCGCAGCCGTATCAAGATTCGCAGCTTCTTCAGATTGTAAAAACTGAGCGGCTTGTTCAAGAGTAGCTGTTGCAGTTTCATCTGTCATATTTGCAAGATCAGCACCAGTATTAGCAAGAAGTTGCTCACTCATCGCATCATACTCGGCAGCAGCAGCTTTGCGTGCCAATGCATCATTTACAACCTCTGTTGCATTTAATACACCATTGTCACCCAACATTCCAACAACAAGGTCTTTGTTATTTTCGTTAAGTAACTGCATACAATCAGAATTATAAACATATGCACTTGCCAGAGTATCAAAAGCGTCTTGCACAGCTTTAGTATCATTTGGAGTAGAGCTTAATACCTTATTGAAATCATCAAAAGCCTTTTGGAATTCACCAGTCTCATCATTGATTTCGCCAAAACTTTCCTTAAAGTCTTTTGTGTCAATGGTATTCCATTTGACCTCTCCATCTTTCTTTAATTTATCATAAACATCATTGAGCTTTGTCAAATGTTTAGCTACATCAGAAAGATCCATTCCATCAAGCTCTTTAAGAGACTTTGCGCTCTTTTCTTCTTCACGAGCAATAAGCTTTAAAGCTGTATTAACCTTTTGAGCGCCATTAGGAACATCTTTTCCTATTTTACCCCATGCATATGTAAACTTCTTTTGAAGATCATCAACATCTTTAATTGTGGTTAAAAGTGTTTCATCAACACCAACCAAAGATTGGTCGTTTAATTGTTTAATCTAATCCTTAAGCGCTTTGATTTGTGGTGTATCGATAAGGCCAGCACTAGCAGCTTGATTAATACCACCTGTAAAGTCTGGGCCAATTATATTAGAGAGATTATTATATGCATTATTCTGGTCTGTTGTGTGGAGCTATGGATTCCAATTAATTAACTCTTCGGTTGTATAAGCAGTACCATTATTCTATCTAGTTAAAGCACCAAGAGCAGCAGCAATACTTGTTCTTAAATGATCTTTATCTGCCTCAAACTTAACTTTAAAACTCCATTTAGAAGCTTCAGCTTGTAAAACAGGATAAAGATTTATAAACGCCTCTTGCATCCCATGTTCCATAGACCCATCAGATTTGATTTGATCTATTGCTTTTGAATATGCATCAAGAACTTGTTGTTGAACTTCTTCATCTTTTGCGTTTGTATATTTTGTATACAAATCATTTAGAAGGTCATACGTTTCTTTATACATACCAGTTCGCATATTATGGAGCATGGTCTGATTATAAATGTCACGATTCTATTCAGATGTTTCTCTTATTGGCTGTCTCAATTTTGAAACAGACTCTTTCATAACATTATACTGACCTTCAGTCATTATACTGTCAGTAGACTGTTTCATATTATCGAGCGCATTTAAATAACCATCAAAGAACTCCATTAAAATATCAACATGGTCTTCAATGTTACTTGAATCGTCCCATCCATGATTTCGAGCGAAATCTTCATAATACTTTTTAAGCTCAGGAGTTGAAACATTAACCAGATTTGACATATCAACCTTTGAGTGTTCCATGTCATGCATGGCCTCCTCAAATGGAGTCATGGTAGTAAGCTATATAGTTCCATCTGAATTAATAGTCTGCTACTTTAAAGGTGCAGTCATCTGGTAGAAGATGCCACCATGCTCTTTATTAAAGTCATCAACAATATTTTGATATTGTATTTCTTTAAGCTTATCTATATTTCTTCCAAGAGCGTCTGTATTACCGTTTATTGCTTCTGTAATTGTATTAATCGCACCAGCTTCATTACCATATGTTTCAACCATTTGTTGTTGTAAATCATATAATTCCGAACGTGCTTTTGTGACATCCTCAATAGAAGATTTATTATCATCAATAATCGATTTTTGCTTTGCGATCTGTTCCTTAAAAGAATCAATATCTTTAGAGATAGACTTTATCTGTGAGCCATATTCTTTTGACGCCTCATTTAAGTGCTTTGTATGGTTAACCCATTCATCAATAAGTTTAATTGCTGCGCTAACTGCTGCTGATATTACTGCAGCTATAGCAAAATTTGCAGCTGCCATACCAACAGCTTTAATAGCACCAACACCTTTAGCTTTAAAAACATCAAAAAGACTACTGCTTTGTTTTGCAGATTCACCAAGTTCCTTGATAGCGTCTTCCATTCCAATATTTTTTTGACCCATCAATACAAGAACTTCTTTTTGTTTATCTGTTAATTCACCGAGGCTCTTTATTGCAGCCTCTTCGCCCCATCCAGCCTTAACAGCTGTAAATTGGTTTATCTGCCCCTTTGATAACTCTAAACCAGCATAAGGATCTGTGTTTATATTTTGATAATAATCTAATAAACCGCCAACAATACCGCCTCCTTTAACTGTGGATAAACCACCAAAAATTCCACCAGCTAAAGAAAGTGTCCCAGCTTTTTGTATAAATTTATCAAGAATATTTACAATTGTGGTTCCGTCATTAATAACATCCTTAATTAGCTCTGGCTGAAAGATGTCTGCTGTTAGATGTTGAGTTGCGTTTCTAAATTTTGTAATGCGAGCCTCGATGGTATTAAGCTTCGCCTCATTGTTTGCAATTGCAGTTCCCTCGTCCTCTGCGATGGTTTGGAGAACTTTTTCTGCCTGACTAAAATTGTCCAGCAGTGCGGCTACCTGGTTCGCACGAACTTTACCGGCCAAAGTCTCTAATAGGCTGGCCCTGGAAATATCGTCAAGGTCTTCCCAAACAGCTGCAATACCCTTCATGATATCATATGTGGATTTGAACGTTTTATCGTCTTTCATTATGTCAAA
>Ga0256870_1000057_pt1 | contig 28743 bp, 21 predicted proteins | sample RumenRJG_06RNA_FD_186079 | JGI IMG/M metagenome (GOLD analysis project Ga0256870, IMG submission 186079) | Metatranscriptome of bovine rumen microbial communities from Lethbridge, Alberta, Canada - Rumen RJG_06 (Metagenome Metatranscriptome) | ecosystem: Host-associated > Mammals > Digestive...
AGAATCTCCGCCAAATCATCACGTGAAGCCTTTGAAATCACTGCATCCATAGCACATCCCATGTGAATTCCTCCATAAAGCCACGAGTTACTTGCCTGATAATTCGGTGGCAGGATTAATGTAGGCAGCCTTAATGCCTGGAAGCACTGCGGCCAGCAGGGCAATCAGAATACATACTGCAGCAATAGCCAGAACCTCCCAGTAGTTAACCGACGTAGGAACATAATCCATAAAGTATGTTTCTGATTTAAGAATTCTGATACCGAATACATTCTGAATGAAATTTATCACTTCCGTAAGGTTTATGGCAATCACGAGGCCGAAAAGTACTCCGAAAACTGTGCCGTATATACCGCTGAAAAGCCCCTGTACCACAAAGGTCTGCATTACCTGAAACCTGGAGTACCCCATGGAAATAAGAATGGCCACTTCGCTGCGCTTCTCATTCACCGACATTATGAGACTGGAAACTATGTTGAAGCAGGACACAACTATCACAAGCAGCAGCGCCAGACACATTACCGTACGAATCATCTGAATATCTCTGTACAGCGGAGCTGCCTGATCCATCCAGCTCTGAAGTCCCATAGGTGTGGACACGGAATTCACAAGCTCCATGACGGCAGTTCTTGCCTCGTTTATTGAATTGAAAAAGCTGTCTGTTTTTACAAAAATGCTGGAAGACTGATTCTTCTCCATGCCAAGAAGGCTGCGTATCGTACTCAAATCAACGTACGCAATGACACTGTCCAGCTGACCGCCGATTCTGAAAACTCCCACAACCCTGCAGTTAATCCCAAGAGGAGCACTCATGGTACCGTTACTGTTATTTTTGGTAACGATAAGCTCAACGGAATCTCCTTCGGCGACCTCCAGTTTCCTGGCCAAATCAAATCCGAGAACAATTTTAGGCCCCTCAACACCATCCTCATCAGGCTTTAAATCCGCAAGGGTCACATTCGGGTTAACCATAAACTCATCAACGCTCACCACCTGTCTGTAGTCAGCGGCATTCACAGCCGTAATTCTTGCAGAACGGTATCTGTTGTCATGATTTAACATGGCATTAATTACCATTCCCGGAGATGCTGCGGTTATCCCCTGTCTGTCCTGAATTTTCTCGGCAACCTTATCCGCATCGTCAAAATAGCCGCTCATTGAGCGCACTTCGACAACAGGCATTACCCCAAGAACCCTGTGAGAGACCTCTTTTTCAAAACCGTTCATTGCGGACAGACCGATTATCAGCGCGGCCACGCCGATAGTTATTCCGACAATGGAAGCAATGGATATAAAACCAGACATAATGGTTTTTTTCTTGCTTCTTGAGAACTGTAAACCAACTTTTAACGGTAAAAACATAACTTATTTCACCTTAATCAGTCCGTCTGACATTTCACAGGTTCTCTCAAATCTGGAGGCAAGATCCCTGTCATGGGTTACGACCAGCATTGAGCACCCATTTTCCTCTCTGAGCTCGCTTAAAAGTGCGAATACCTCTCCCGCACTTCTGAAATCCAGGTTTCCGGTAGGTTCGTCAGCCAGAATCAGCTCAGGCTTATTGGCTATAGCCCTTGCGATGGCCACTCGCTGTCTTTCACCGCCGGAAAGCTCTGAAGAACGATGGTTCATTCTGTGAGCAAGCCCCACCCTGTCGAGAAGATACCTTACCCTGTCATCAATCTGCTTCTTGGTGTATTCCCCTGAAATCATAAGAGGAAATGCCACATTTTCGTATGAAGTAAAATCACTGAGCAGATGATGGAACTGATACACAAAACCCAGACTGTGGTTTCTGAAATAATCCCTACGTCTGCTGCTGAGCTTAAAAAGGTTATCCCCCTTGAAATAAACACTTCCCTTTGAAGGTTTATCCAAAGTTCCGAGAATGTGCAGCAGGGTGCTTTTTCCCGAACCTGATGAGCCTATGACCGCAACCATCTCGTTGGTATAAATATCAAGATCCACTCCCTTAAGCACATGAGTAACCACACTGCTTTCAACGTAATCTTTACTGATTCCCTCAGCTCTTAATAATATTTCACGATCATTATCAATACTCATGTGATTTACCTTACTCATAACGAAGTGATTCCACCGGAGACTGTCTTGCAGCCCTGATTGAAGGATATATGGTGATGGCAAAGCTAAGTGCCACGGTAATAACCATTATCATGACAATCTGCATGGTTACCACCTGTACCGGTATTCCGCTTCCTCCAGCGGAAATATAAAGGTTTATTCCGAGAACATTCAGAATCTTATCAAGGAATTTAACCGTAATCAGCCCCAGACCAAGTCCCAGAAAGGAACCGATAATACCGCTTACCGCACCTTCAGTAATAAAAATTTTCATAACTGAGGACTGACTCAGCCCCATGGTACGCATTACAGCGATTTCGGCAACCTTACTGCTTACCACCATGGCAAGGGATGAAAGCATGTTGAATATGGCCACCATAATTATAAGAGCCAGCATCAGCCCCATCATGATTCTTTCCATGGCCACGCTCTGGAAGAACTCACCCAGCTCTATTCGCCAGTCCTTTACGGTGACTGATGGATCTATTTTCCTCATTTCTTCAGTGAAACTGCCGATTTCAAACGGATCCTCGAGCCATACTCTGAAACCTGAAACATATCCATTCTGCATGTGAGTAAGCTTACGAACATCCTCGATATTGGCAAGAATCATCTTTGACGGCATGCCTCCGACCGAATATGCGCCTGAAACAGTAAAAAGACGCTGTGACGGAACCCTGCCGAAAGGAGTAAATTTGACATATGAAGCGGAAATGATGCGCATTTCATCAGAAATATTGGTTTTAAGAAGCTCCAGCGTATCCCATCCGGAAATAACCTCAAAGCTTCTCGGTACAAGACTGTTAAAGGCTTCGGAACCTGCAGAAGCCCTGACAAGATCAATTCCCGGATAGGATTTCGGATCTATGCCGAGCAGGGTGGCTCCATAAATGCCGTTTCTTCCCTGTACCATAACATCGTCGGTAATCTGAGGAGCTACAGCCAGCACACCTTTTATCCCTGTGATTTTTTCCACGTCGTAGTCTTGAACTATCATGTCACTGTCAGTTGTTACAACCGCATGAGGAACAGATGACAGAAGTCTGTCCTTGAGTTCCCCTTCAAGCCCGTTCATCACGGAAACAACCACAATCAGGGCGGCCACTCCAAGCATTATGCCTATCATGGAAAGTAATGCAATAAACGTGGCAAAACGGTGATTTGACGATGCAAATGCATAGCGGAGTCCGATGGCAACGCTCAGCGGTAACATTTTCAGCAGAGACATGATGATAAAACACCCGGTTCCAGGCTAACCGGACATACGGTCTGGCGTATCCCGTTAACCTAAGTTAAATTCAGTATTCCCATCCGGTAAACCTTTCGGCACGGACAGAATGCAATTATATCCCAAACAGAATTCACTAAAATGCGAATTTATTTATGTTTCAAAATAAAAATCCGGAATTCAAAAAAATTCGAAATAATCAAGATAAAAAATCCCGTTCCCGGGATTTTTTATCTGTTTTCCGACACAATATATTTTTCAGAAAAACGTTGCGGGCCGTTTACAGCAGAAAACTACTTCCAGCCTGTAACTTCCCTTAAGCCGTCGGCTATGTCTGCAAGAGATCTTACAATCTTCACTCCCGCACTTTCCAATGCCCTGAACTTTTCCTCAGCGGTTCCCTTTCCACCGGCAATAATCGCACCGGCATGCCCCATTCTCTTGCCCTTAGGAGCGGTCGCACCTGCAATGTATGCTACGACCGGCTTGGTTACGTGTTCCCTGATGTACTGGGCAGCCTCTTCTTCTGCCGTACCGCCGATTTCACCAATCATTACGATTGCCTCGGTTGCATCATCCTTTTCAAAAAGCTTCAGAATGTCAATAAAGTTGGAGCCCGGGATAGGATCGCCGCCGATACCGACACAGGTAGTCTGACCGAATCCGGCATCCGTTGTCTGCTTTATGGCCTCGTAGGTAAGAGTTCCGCTGCGTGAAACGATACCTACCTTACCCTTCATGTGAATTGAAGCAGGCATGATACCGAGCTTAGCCTCACCACTGGTCACAATACCAGGACAGTTTGGACCGATCATGGTAATGTCAGTGCCCTCAAGACGTCTCTTTATCTGAAGCATGTCCAGTGTAGGAATTCCTTCAGTTATGCAGACAATAAGCTTAATCCCAGCATCAATAGCTTCAAACACCGCATCCTTGCAGAAAGGGGCAGGAACGTAAATCATTGTGGCTGTAGCACCTGTTTCCTGTACCGCTTCCCTTACGGTATTAAATACCGGTAAACCGAGGTGAACCTGACCGCCCTTTCCCGGAGTCGTACCGCCGACAAGCTTGGTACCGTATGCGAGACACTGCTCGGAGTGTGATGTTCCCTGAGAACCCGTAAATCCCTGACAGATAGCCTTGGTTTCACTGTTTAATAAAATAGCCATTACCTTCTCCTAACGTGCACTCTTTACCGCAAGCTCAGCAGCTTCCCTGAGAGAATTTGCAGAAATGATATTAAGTCCGCTGGCATCAAGTTTTGCCAGACCGGCCGGAGCCTGATTACCTTCAAGACGGACAACAACGGGCACGCTGACACCAACTTCAGCAACGGCACCGATAATGCCGTCAGCAATAAGATCGCAGCGAACAATACCGCCGAATATGTTTACCAGAATGCACTTCACATTACTGTCAGACAGAATAATCTTAAAGGCCTCAACCACACGTTCTTTTGTTGCCGTGCCGCCCACGTCAAGAAAGTTTGCCGGATTTCCTCCATAGGTCTTAATGATATCCATTGTTCCCATTGCAAGACCGGCACCGTTAACCATGCATCCGATGTTTCCGTCAAGGGCAACATAGTTAAGATTTACAGCCTGAGCCCTGGCTTCACGCGGATCCTGCTGTGAAGGATCATCAAGTTCGGCCAGATCCTTGTGACGAAACAGTGCATTGGAGTCGATATTGATTTTCGCATCGAGACACAGAAGTCTGTTGTCACCGGTTATTACAAGCGGATTGATTTCAAGAAGAGACAGATCCTGTTCATGGAACATTCTGCTCATGCCGAGAAACATGGTTACAAACTGCTTAAAAGCATCACCGGTAAGTCCGAGTCTGAAAGCAAGTTCCCTGCCCTGAAACGGCATTGCACCGCTTATCGGATCAATAACAGTCTTAAAAATCTTTTCAGGGGTTTCGGCTGCAACCTTCTCGATTTCCATGCCGCCTTCCGTTGAAGCCATAAAGACCACACGTGCCTTTGACCTGTCAATGGTAGCCCCGAGATAAAGTTCCTTTCTGATATCGGAACACTCTTCGATAAGTAACTTGGATACCGGCTGTCCGCGTTCGCCGGTCTGCACGGTAACAATTCTGTTACCCAGCCATTTTTCTGCAAATTCAGCCGTTTCGGTTGCAGTTCTGCACACCTTTACGCCTCCGACCTTGCCTCTGCCGCCGGTGTACGCCTGACATTTAACAACAACCGGATTTCCGTTAAACTCCTCAAAAGCCTTTTCCGCCTCGGCAGGTGTACTGCAAACCGTATTTTTAGGAACAGGTAATCCGTATTTTCTTAAAAGTTCTTTGGCCTGATATTCATGTAAATTCATTTTGTACAAAACCTGTATATAAAAAAGTTGTCCGTTTTCCGACCTCCGGTCTACGATACCGGAATAAACAAGTGGCGGCAGCCCCGATTCTAAACTCAGATCTCCAAACCATTTTCACGTAATCTGGTAAAAACCCGGAATCCGTTCTCAGAAACAACGAGAACCAACATTCATCCCGTCCGGGAATTTCCACGAAAAAACATCCTCAGCGGAAAACGACTTATTAAGGTTAAACCGTCGTCAATTATAGCCATACACACCATAAATTTAAAGTCAAAGATCGACAATAACTTAATGAGTAATACTTGATGTCAGTTACAAATACTAATTTTCAACACAAAACTCAGTACCGATATTCTGCAACACAAGTCATCAATGACAGCGTTATCATGTAAATATTTTGGCTTTTACATGTTTTAATTATGTCAAATGCTTTCATTATGGTTATAATAGTAGCAGTTTTTTGACGAATGGCTATGTAAGCAATTTCAATAACTGTCCGCCACGAAAAAGATTTATTATGAAGGAGTCTAAAAATGTCCGAAGTGACTAATCAGAAAGTTGCTATTCTCAATATACCGGGTTTGGATCCGATTGAACTTCCCATTCTGAAGGGAACGGAAGGTCCGGAAGTAATTGACGTGAGGGCTCTCGGTTCTCATGGATACTTTACCTACGACCCTGGTTTTGTTTCAACGGCCTCATGTAAATCAAAGATCACCTTTATCGATGGTGAAAAGGGCATCTTACTCCATCGCGGATACCCAATTGCACAGCTGGCAACCCAGACCGACTACCTTCAGGTCTGCTACCTTCTTCTCAACGGAGATCTGCCTAACGAAGAACAGTATGCGAACTTCAAAAAGCGCATAACCTACCACACCATGGTTCATGAACAGATTAACTCACTGTTCAAGGCTTTCCGCAGAGACTCCCACCCAATGGCAATAATGTGCGGTATTGCCGGTGCTCTTTCAGCGTTCTATCACGACAATCTTGATATATACGATCCTGAACACCGCGAACTGACCGCCATGCGTCTGGTTGCAAAGATGCCAACCCTCGCAGCCATGGCCTACAAGTATTCAATCGGTCAGCCGTTCATGTCTCCTAAGAATGATTTAAGCTACGCGGGCAACTTCCTTCACATGATGTTTGCTACCCCTTGTGAGGAATATGTGGTTAATCCTGTAATTGAAAAGGCTCTTGACAGAATTTTTATTCTCCATGCCGATCATGAACAGAACGCATCAACCTCATCAGTGCGTCTCGCAGGTTCTTCAGGTGCCAACCCTTACGCATGTATTGCTGCCGGTATCGCCTCACTTTGGGGTCCTGCACATGGCGGTGCAAACGAAGCCTGTCTGAGAATGCTCGAACGTATCGGAACAGTAGATCGCATTCCTGAATTCATCGCCAAGGCAAAGGACAAGAACGATCCGTTCAGACTCATGGGATTCGGCCACCGAGTATACAAGAACTACGATCCTAGAGCGACCGTAATGCGTGACACCTGCCACGAAGTTCTGAAGGAGTTGAACATCAAGGATCATCCTATTCTTGACGTCGCCGTTGAACTCGAAAGAATCGCACGCAGCGATGAATACTTCATTCAGCGTAAGCTCTACCCTAACGTGGACTTCTACTCAGGCATCATTCTGAACGCAATCGGCATTCCAACCAACATGTTCACCGTAATTTTCGCACTGGCAAGAACCATCGGCTGGATTACCCACTGGATTGAAATGAACGAAGAAGCCGATTCACGTATCGGCAGACCTCGTCAGATCTACGTAGGAAGTCCAACCAGAGAGGTCAAGCCTATGAGTGAACGTGAAGCCTGCCCTAAGAAGTTCTAATGGCCCATTAAGATTTTTCCTTTTTTATGTATATGCACTTAACATTGCCAATCGTGCATTACTCCTCAAAAACATTGAAAACAGCTTTTTCGCATTGGTTCCGATAGCCGTGATTTGAGATATTAGGCTTGGACACATGCATGAATATTCTATATACTGATGTCATCGTTATTTCAGAATCATTTTACCGGATACCTATGACTCCCATAACCGAAGCTGAAGTTTTACGCATTGCCAGAAGCCTTCTTCTTAAAGGAGAAAAGGTCAGCGTGAATAAAATCAGAGACTCTCTCGGTCACGGTTCCTATTCCACGATCCTGGAAATTCTGGAAAAAAACGGCATCAGAACAGCAAAAAACAAAATATCACGCAAGACGACGGAAACTACTGACATGGAGCGGCTGGAGATTCTCACTCAGTTGCAGAAATCAGTAATCAGGGAACAGTGTCGCAACGAATCCCTAAGGGAAAAAATCCGTAAGCAGCACGATCCATCATTAATAGAAAACATCATTCTTCTTAATCTGGTAAAAACAATTCTGGTACGGCACCTCTCACAGGAAAACAGACATGTTAAATTCATGCCTGATGATGAACTAAAATGGAAGTTTCTTAAACAGCATGCAGATTTTTCTCAAAGCACCATAGACAATATGGAACGCATGCTTATAGAGGATTTTCTGAACGGTATCCAATCCTTGAAAAACAATATGGACAACCTTCGTCTCAACGGAGGTTACCAGAGTCTGATGAATATTGAAAAAATGCTTAGGGATCTACTTAACAGGAATAAAAATGACGGGGTTTACAACTACTGAGATTGAACTGGCCATAAAAAACCTGGAAGCGACCAATCAGAAAGTCTCAACCATCAACATGAGAAAAATTCTTGGACGCGGGTCTTATGGCACATTGCAGAAAATTCTGCGGCAGAAAGGCTATCTGGAAGAGCCAGTCAAAAGCTCTGAAACTGGTGAAAGCAATGTTTCCGGGCTCGGTTATGCGACAAACAGCCCAGATACAGACCACGAGAATAAGCAGGTCACGGAGACCAGCGAAAATTATCAGTCTCTCGGTTCCTCAGGCATTGAAAGCATGATACACGATGCTGAAAAAACTCTGAACCAGCTCAGAAGTGAAAATCTTAAACTCAGCAGCGACATTCAGCATATTGAAAATAATATTACCGCCCCACTGACAGAATATCAGGCTGTACTCAAATTTTTCAACAACAGATTATTCCAGGGAAGTTGCCCGGAAATTCCGGAGGATCTTTTGATCGTTTTACGTGAACTTATACTGAGGAGCAGACAGCATCTGGGCATACTCCATAATGACAAATCTGAATTCTATCGCGATGAGGCTGACAAACTGCTCAAAGCTATATTTCTAAGTCAAAACATCTGAACTGAAAAAAAACATCCTCAAGCATAGAGATCTTACGCAGGTATTCACGTATTGTGTCAGCAGCAACAATCATCAGTGCTTATAACGATCCGCAACATTCCTGTCATAATCGCTACGTCTGCAACTATTCACCTTAGGTCTGCTCCTGTTTCCTTTGCCGTCAGATTTATTCACAAGCTCATTAAGAAGACAGTACAGTAAAAATCCGGCAAATACCAGAAAGCCAATTAGAAGAATATACTTAACAAAAGGATAGGTATTAAGAAACTCATCACTGAACAGCTCACCACCACCTGAATGTCCTCTAAAGCGAAAACCATGACCATGGTGTCTGCAAAAATAATACAGATGCGGAATATTATTAAACATTATAATTAAAACTCAAACATGTAAAAAACCCCGGAATTTCCGGGGTTAGTATTATTTAAAAATATCCTAAATCAGATATTAGAGGGAGTTCTTAGAACCTAATTCTTCGAAAGCTTCCTGTAAACGAGCGATCATGCCTTCCTGACCCTTACGTAACCATACGCGTGGATCGTAGTACTTCTTGTTAGGAGCATGTTCACCTTCTGGGTTGCCTAACTGACCCTGTAAGTAAGCTTCCTTATCCTTGTAGTAGTTTAATACACCACTCCAGGTAGCCCACTGGGTATCGGTATCGATGTTCATCTTAACAACACCGTAGCTAACTGCGTCACGGATATCCTGAGCAGCTGAGCCTGAACCGCCGTGGAATACGAAGCTTAATGGCTTAGCACCCTTAGCAAGACCTAACTTTTCAGCTACATAAGCCTGTGAATCGCGGAGGATGGTTGGCTTAAGCTTAACGTTACCAGCCTGGTAAACACCGTGTACGTTACCGAATGATGCAGCGATGGTGAAGTTAGGGCTGATCTTGCTTAAACGTTCGTAAGCATAGTAAACGTCTTCTGGCTGAGTGTAGAGAGCTGATTCATCCTTACCTGAATTATCAACACCATCTTCTTCACCGCCGGTGCAGCCTAATTCTAATTCAAGGGTCATATCGATCTTAGCCATACGTTCTAAGTACTTGCAGCAGAGGTCGATGTTGTCCTTTAAAGATTCTTCTGAAAGGTCGATCATGTGAGAAGAGAATAAAGGTACGCCGTGTTCAGCATAGTACTTTTCACCAGCATCGAGAAGACCGTCGATCCATGGAAGAAGCTTCTTAGCGCAGTGGTCAGTGTGCATAATTACAGGTACGCCGTAAGATTCAGCTACGTTACGTGCGTGTAAAGCAGCAGAGATAGAACCTAAAACCTGAGCCTTCTGACCTTCAAGCTTTAAACCCTTACCAGCGATGAACTGAGCACCACCGTTAGAAATCTGAACGATAACCGGAGCCTGAGCAACGCGGGCAGCTTCGATAACGGCATTGATAGAATCGGTACCAACACAGTTAACAGCTGGAATTGCAAAGCCGTTTTCTCTGGCAACTGCAAAAACCTTGTTTAAATCCTTACCGGCAATAACGCCTGGCTTTACAACGTCTAAAATCTTAGTCATTTAGATAATTTCCCAATATATATATTGATTTATAAAATAAAAGCAGAAGCGGGAGGACTGACATCCTCCCGTTTAATTCCATTAATTAAGCCTGTTCAGCTGCACGCTTTTCCAGAATTTCTACAGCTGGGAGCTTCTTGCCTTCAACGAATTCAAGGAATGCACCACCACCGGTAGAGATGTAAGAGATCTTGTCGGTTACACCGAACTTCTGGATTGCATTGATGGTATCACCACCACCAGCAATTGAGAATGCATCGCTTTCAGCAATTGCCTTAGCCATTTCTTCGGTACCCTTGGCAAAATTGTCGAATTCGAATACGCCTACTGGACCGTTCCAGAGGATGGTCTTTGCATTCTTGATGATTTCAACAATCTTTGCAGTGCTCTTTGGACCGAAGTCGAAAATCTTGTCATCAGCGGTAACATCAGCAACATCCTTGGTTTCAGCAGCTGCGGTTTCGCTGAATTCCTTACCGGTTACAACGTCGATAACTTCAGGAATAGTGGTCTTGCTAGCGATATCCTTAGCAGTATCAACGAGATCTGGTTCGTATAATGAACCACCTACGTTCTTACCTTCAGCAGCGATGAAGGTATTAGCAATACCGCCACCAACGATGATCTGGTCAGCAATCTTTGCTAAAGAGTATAAAACTTCGAGTTTGGTAGAAACCTTTGAACCGCCAACAATAGCAACCATTGGTCTTGCTGGGTTGTCCATAGCCTTACCTAAAGCGTCAAGTTCAGCAGCGAGAAGAGGACCTGCACAAGCGATAGGAGCGAACTGAGCAGCACCGTAGGTGGTACCCTGAGCGCGGTGAGCAGTACCGAATGCATCCATTACGAATACGTCACAGAGAGCAGCATACTTCTTGGCAAGTGCTTCATCATTCTTCTTTTCGCCCTTGTTGAAACGGCAGTTTTCGAGAACTACAAGTTCACCGGCCTTAACGTCAACAGGAGTATCAAGATAATCCTTTACGAGACGTACCGGACAATCCATGTGATCCTTTAAGTAATCAACTACTGGCTTTAATGAGAAAGCTTCATCGTATTCACCTTCAGTTGGTCTACCGAGGTGAGAAGTAACCATAACCTTTGCACCTTTTTCAAGAGCGTACTTAATGGTTGGCATGGTAGCGGTAATACGCTTGTCAGAAGCAACCTTACCATCTTTTACAGGTACGTTAAGGTCGGCACGGATTAATACTCTCTTACCGGCTAAGTCTAAGTCAGTCATCTTGATAATTGACATATCAAAGTCCTCATTCTTATTAAGACAAAATAACAAAAAACTACCGATGATTTTAAATCACCGGTCAACAATTCAGATGCCGTCTGACGGCACGTTCATTTCATTTAAAGCAGCACCGGTACTACACCTACCGTATTAAATATTTTCATGCTGCCTAAAACTGCAGTCTGCATAAAAGTCCAGGGATGAAACCGTCATCAGGAAGCTAAAACCTCCGTACTTTTCATGCACCCGTTAATTGTACTACTTTTTATGAAAACTGTCTTTTAAAAAATTCTTAAACATCCTTTCAAGGGGATTTTAAACGTAAGCTCCGATTTTTATGCATAAAGCATAATACAGGACCACGGCCTTCTGTTCAAAATATGTTCAAAATATTATTACAGATCTTAAAAAATATCAATCTGTTTCCACATAACGATCCAATTATATCCTTCATTGTCCCGTAACAGGTTTAACTTACAAACAAAAGGCGCTGTCAGTCTGTACTGGCAGCGCCTTTCTCTGATTCATGACTGACGTCCGTGACGCCACATCATTTTCTAATAGACTTACTTCAACAGGGTCTTAGCCTTGCTTACGGCATTTTCAACGGTAAAACCAAAGAGCTTGAAAAGCTGATCTGCAGGAGCTGATTCACCAAAGCTGTCCATACCAAGGATAACACCGTTCAGACCGACATACTTGTACCAGAAATCACTGATACCTGCTTCGATGGCCATACGTGCGGTTACTGATGAAGGCAGTACGGATTCCCTGTACTCAGCACTCTGTCTGTCGAATACTTCTGTACATACCATGGACACTACGCGAACCTTCTTTCCTTCTGCTTCAAGAGCCTCAGCGGTCTTCATGGCAAGTTCAACCTCTGAACCGGTGGCAATTATGATTAAGTCAGGAGTATCAGCACCGTACTTGAGTACATAACCACCCTTCTTAACATTTGCAAGCTGTTCAGGAGTTCTGTCCATCTGAGCAAGATTCTGACGGGAGAAAATCAAGGCACTTGGAGTTGTCTTTGATTCAATTGCCTGCTGCCATGCAACTGCTGATTCAACCTGGTCGCAAGGTCTCCAAGTATTGAGATTGAGACTTAATCTTAAGGTTGAAATCTGTTCTACAGGCTGATGAGTAGGACCGTCTTCACCGAGACCGATTGAATCGTGGGTGAACACATAGATTACAGGAAGCTTCATGAGAGAGCTCATTCTTACGGCATTCTTAGCATATTCCATAAACATCAGGAATGTTGCACCGTAAGGAATAAAACCGCCATGGAGGTATACACCGTTCATGATGGCACTCATGCCGAATTCACGTACACCGTAATGAATGTAGTTACCTGATGCGTCGTCAGCGGTAACAGACTTTGAATTACGATTAAAGGTCAGGTTACTTGGAGCAAGGTCAGCAGAACCGCCAAGGAATTCAGGAAGCACGTCACTGTATGCGTCGAGTGCGTTCTGACTTGCCTTACGGCTTGCAATCTTTGCAGGATTTGCCTGTAATTCGCGAATATAGGCTTCAGATTTTTCAGCGAAGTCTGCAGGCAACTCATGATTCATGCGACGCAGGAATTCTGCGGCAAGTTCAGGATACTTGGCACTGTACTTTGCAAAAAGCTCATTCCAGGCATTTTCCTTCTGTTCACCGGCCTTTCTGGCATCCCATGCTTCATAAACTTCTGCAGGAACTTCAAAAGGACCATACTTCCAGCCGAGATTTTCCTTAGCCAGAGCGATTTCCGCATCACCAAGCGGTGAACCGTGACACTTTTCAGTACCCTGCTTATTTGGTGAACCGCAGCCAATGACAGTCTTACAGCAGATAATGCTTGGCTTATCGGTAACTTTCTGAGCTTCCTTTACGGCAGCTTCGATTGCAGCACTGTCGTGGCCATCAACCTTCTGTACATGCCAGCCGTAAGCGGCGAAACGGGCGGCAGTATCTTCGGCAAACCAGCCTGAGGTATTACCATCAATTGAAATTCCGTTATCGTCCCAGAATGCGATAAGCTTGCCGAGCTTTAACGTACCGGCAAGAGAGCAGGCTTCATGGGAAACGCCTTCCATAAGACAGCCATCACCCATAAATACGTAAGTATAGTGATCAACAATATTCAGACCGTCACGATTAAACTGAGCCGCAAGAACTTTTTCAGCCAGAGCCATACCAACCGCATTGGTGATACCCTGTCCTAATGGACCGGTAGTGGTTTCCACTCCGTCGGCATAACCATATTCAGGATGTCCCGGAGTCTTTGAATGCAGCTGTCTGAAATTCTTTAAATCTTCAATTGAAAGATTGTATCCGGTTAAATGAAGCAGAGAATAAAGAAGCATTGAACCGTGACCGTTGGATAATACAAAACGATCGCGATTAACCCACTTAGGATCAGCAGGATTGTGATTTAAAAAATGACGCCATAATACTTCCGCAATATCAGCCATACCCATAGGTGCACCTGGATGACCTGAGTTGGCCTTCTGAATTGCATCCATACTTAAGGCTCTTATGGCATTTGCCAATGTTTTGTTGGACAACATCTCATACTCCATCATTCGATCTGAAAAAGTTTACCCCATGAAACCGGTGGCTCAGTACAGCCAGGCACCAGTATTCAGGCAGGCAAAAAATCATAAAAACTACCAAATTAACAGCAGGTATTAATTTTTTCTGCATTATGCCATTATGCTGCTCTTAAATCAATTTAATATTGCAGCACATGCTCATAAACAAACTTGTGTAATGCGTTAGAAAAACTGAGTTTTCCTTCCTACTGATTGTTGAACATTATTGATCTGATTACGTAATGCTTGTTAAGACGGGGAGACAGACAGGTATTGACCTCAACAATGTTTTCATTAAGCCAGTTCATTTCATGAAGAAGCTCTTCGTCCGTAAACACATACCCTTCAGGAAGCATGAGCAGACCGTTATTATTGAAAATAGGCCCGCTGAACACATACTCATGCCCGTGCGACAGCTCGGATATTATGTTATTGAGATAATAGAGGCTGTTTTCATTCAGTTCCTTATGCAGGGTCCTGCTGTAATCGAAACTGATGGCCTTATCCGAATAACCGAAGAAATACCTGTTGGAGGTTGATTTGCTGTCAGCCGCTATAATTTCAATAATGGTTCTGAATATCACGGAAGGATCGTAAAAATACCTGCCGAGAATGGTACCTTTTTTAGATTCGGCCCCCTTAACCATAAAATTAAAATAGTACAGATCCTGATCCACGGCATATCTGCACCATTTGCATGGTGAATTGGTACCATCAAGAATCCTGATATTGTATTTCTTTATGAATCTGGTTATTTCACTGAAATTCTGCTCTTCCGTATTATCCTGATTAAGCCAGAGAACATACAGTTTCTTTTCAGAAAAGGCTCTCTGCAGCCCCAGCGCAAATGCATTTATGTTTCTTTTCTCATATGTGCTGCAGCTGTTCGCTATATAACCCACATTACCTGAATGAAGACTCTTTGAAAGTGATGCCGAGAGGTCATCGTCATACTGACTGTACCTGTCGTTATCATCGTATTTCTTGCTGTTGCTGAGAAAGGCTCCGGAAATATACCCTGCCAGATATTTTGCCACATAACTCTTGTCAGTATATGTGACCACATTAGGTTCACTGACATCCAGACTGCTGACAAAAAACCTCATATCATTAAATCTGCGGAAAATGTTTCCCAATGCATTATTCATTTCAAAACCGCTGAGGAATACGTATCTGGTTCCCTCCTGATGAGCATTGTTCACGATTTCCTCAAGACGGCGATAGTCACTGCCCACACCTTCGATTACGTTAATTTCCATCTGCGGGTATTTTTTAAGAGTTGAAATAAAGCCATGCAGGTTTATGTATTCCATTGATTTCGGTTCAAGATTATTGGATTCAATGTAATACAGCTTCTTTACACTTGTCGCACCCTCCAGCACATTTTTCTGCAAAGTGGCGGAACTTGAACTGAAACTGAAATTATTAACGGAAAACAGCACAACTACCGATACTATAACCAGAAATAAAATAATAAATAATATTAAACCTACTATATCCTGATTCTTATTTCTCATGATTATTCGACGGAAACCCCCTCCACAAACCAGTCCATAGAGAAAATCTGTTTTGGACTGTCCTGCAGCACACTACCCTTGTCAAGCCTCAGATGGTGCTCATTGTCATATAACGGACCGGAGAAAATATTGTCACTTCTACCTATAAAATTACTGAACATAAGATCCAGTGACTGAAGAGTATTCGGAGGAATGATGCCGGCATTGAAATTTGTAATTCTTACGGTACCGGTACTTACGTCAAGCAGATAATTGCCCGGCTCAAACGAATTGGTAACAGTTCTGGACAGAACACGGCTGAAAAAGCCTCGATAATCAACCATTATGCTGGCTATGTTACTGGAAAAGTACTTGCTTGCGAAATCTCTGTCATAACGAATGCAGTAATACATTTTCTGTTCACAGAAATCATCGACGGTAACATCGGTATAATCCGCAGTCATCAATCGAACGCCGGGGTTTTTTCTCAGCGCATCAACAAGCTGAGCGTACTGAATATTCTCATTTTTGCTCTTTAAAACAACGACCTTAACAACACCGTTCTTCTTGTACTTTCTTACGCCGATGGTAAAGGCGTTTATATTGCGGTATGCATCCTCGTTCAAATCCGAAACCACAAAGAAAAACGACTCATCGGTATCAGTATTCACGTTAGCCGCAATCACTCCACCCAGATAATAAACCTGATAAAGATGAACCTTGAAGGTAATCAGTTTGTCACTTGGTTTGAGGTTTCGGTCGTATGCACTCACAAAATAAACATTCTGAGTGTTACCGTATTCCTTTACAGCGGAATTTATGCACTCGTTAAGTTTTCTTGAAGGAGAAACAATGATCGAAACATCACGTTCCACATAGTTTCTGATACTTTCAAGACACTCTTCATTGTTGCTGATGTTATCCACTGCATAAGCTCTTATCCCTATACGGGATGCAGCAACCAGAAAATCATTCAGACGGTACTTGTCATCCGCATGCTTCTCATGTGGCAACAGGTAAATGGCCTGATATTCCTTTCTCGGAATTATGCCGTCAGCTATCTCAACGTCCTTTGACGAAACGTCATAAAAATAAATGGACATTCCTGTAAGGATTGCCACCAGAATACAGGCTATGATGATCCAGAACAAAAGAACATTTTTATATTCTTCACTATCTCCAGTCTTCAAAAATCTTATCCTCACACAAAAGTCTTTCAAACTCAGCCACAGGAAGCGGAGCAGAATAATAATATCCCTGACAGTATTCGCATCCCAGGTCTCGCAGAATATTCTTCTGATCGAGATTCTCAACACCCTCAACAAGGCTGTGAATTCCGAAATGCTTGGTTATCTGAATAACATCACTGACCAGCATTACGTCCGGAGATGACTTAAAGTTTACGTCAATCTTATCCACAAATGACTTATCAAGCTTAATTGTGTCGAACGGATACAGCGATATGTTGGAGAGACAGGAATAACCTGTTCCGAAATCATCCATGGAAAGCTTGAACCCTATTTCCTTGAGTTCGTTAAGTATTTCCAGTACGGTTTCCTGACTGTCAATTGTTGCTGATTCGGTAATCTCGATATCGATGTATCTGATAATATCCTCATAGCCCCTGATGCGATGCTTAAGATCCCTCAGCAGGTTAGGATTTCTAAACTGTACCTGTGAAAAATTAACTGAGATTGGAACAAGTCTGTAGCCCAGCTCTTTCCACCTCTTAAGCAGATCAAGAATTGACACAAAAATAAAATTGTCAATGTGTGCAATGGAACCGTTCTTTTCAAAGACAGGAATAAACTGCCCGGGAGGCAGAAGTCTCTGCAGCTTATAGTTCCACCTGATTAATGCCTCAGCCCCTGAAAGCCTGTTGCTGTTCAGGTCATACTTAGGCTGAAGATACACCAGAAATTCCCCGTTGTAAATTGCAGGAATAAGCTCCTTTTCGAGATTATTCTGTCGGATAATCTCCTCCTGCATCGCAGGCACGAAAAACACTATGGAGTTTCTGTTCACGTTTTCATCTTTGTGATCGTACAGAGCTATGCTACACTTATCCATTATATCGTCAATGTTATGAGGCATTGATGAAGACGTAAAGCTGCATACGCCGGCCTTAAAAAGTGAACGGTATTCAATATTGTCAATGGACTGGGCACTGGCAAAAAGCTTTCTGAGTGCTATCTCTACCTCGCCCCTGTTAGCTGCCTTGATGATGGCATAATAACTGTTATTACCCTTGTACGGAGTAAAAAGACGGCTCTCCATCTGCTTCATGCTGGAGGCAAGCTTAAGTTCAAATCTGTTGGATATTTCTGTTCCGTACAGATTATGCAGCATGTGGAAATTGCTGATTATTACGGTGGCAAAGTAGTACTTATCGATGTGATCACGATAAGTTGACTCGTAAACTTCCTTGTAATTGTTTCGGAGGTTAACCCTGTTTGGAAGTCCTGTAAATTCATCAAAATACGCCAGATTGTACATCTTCTTCCTGTTGGTTTCCACAGTGTACTCGTAATAAACCAGAAGAATGGTAAGTATCACCAGAGTACCGATGGTCAGGAAACCGAACATTGTCATAATGGCCCTGATCTTGGTATCTAGCTCTGAAGCAGGAAGCATGTAAACAAAACTCCAGCCATCATACGGAAGTCTTATTATTGACATGTAATGAGCCGGAAGTCCGTTCCCCTGAAACACGTAAAGATTATCTATTACCTGATTCTGAATCTGACGCTGACTGATCTTGATATTAGAACGGTTTCTTGTATTGTCAACAAGCTCCCGAACCGTGTATTTCGGAAGCAGACGGTTCTGAGTTTTCTCGTTGATGTGTACCACGTCATACATGTTGTAAAGAAGGAAACTCAGAGATGAACCAAAATCATCGTCATAGAGGGTATATTTGTTAAAATACTTAATAAGCTCCTCACCCGTTGCTCTTATAAAAAGAGCATAGCGCACGTAACTCTGGTTCACATACACCGGAACTGCAATCAGAACATCGTAATTTCCACCATATTTGGATGCTATCACCGTAACAACGGTTTTACCGACATAAACATTGCGGAGTTTGGCAATATCCTCCTCCTCAAGTTTAAAACCGTACATTACCTTGTCATTCAGATCGGTTATGCCTATATCCAGAAAACCGGTAACCCTGGTTATGTCATTCAGGGTTTCAACGGTTTTTGTGGAACCGATGTAGTTACCTTTGGAAATTCCCTTCGAAATGTTTGATGATGCGAGATTCAGAACGCTTATGATGCGGTTGAAATTATGATTGACAGCCTCAAGACCTCCCTTCGACTTGAGAACTATCTGCTGCTTAAGTGCGTCAGCCATGATCTCTTCAATCTTGTATTTATAGACAAAAGAAACCGTAATCATGGTAAATACCAAAACCATGATTATGAACAGAGACTGTCTATAGTTCTTTAATTCAGAAAACCACCCAAGCATTTAATTCTGTTTATTCTTTTAATTATTGTAATTTTTCTGTACGGACAGAAGAGAAACATCCTTGAAATCAGTGTTCTGGACACTATTTTATTCCGCTGGTGTCACTCACCGCTTCCAGCACTGTGGATTCACTCTCCGACATTACTAAACGGATGATGACAACCGTAATTTATACAGACAATCAGGCAGGAAAAAATTTAAACAAAAACAACACCCCGCAGCCGAAATCCATTTACCGCCGCTCAAGGCCTTCTCTTTCGTGATTGAAAACAGAAATATCAGTTATCCTTAACATCCTTCCGCTTAGGATACATTATATTTACAACAAATAATCTGATTTAATATACATTTATTTAAAATAATTGAAATTTTTACACATATAACAATTATTCTCACATGATTAAACAAGAGGACTTTTGTCTGCCATAATGTTGGAAAAACGGATTTTTATGATAAAATGTGACAGCATGAACGTTTTTTGCCTTTCATGCGACAGTCCGGAAGAATTCCGTACCTTGCAGAGGTCTTGCCATCAATGAAAGCATAAGGAAAACAAAACCGGTCTGATAAAAATGAAAACAGATCCCTTCCCGGATTCATTTTTATTCTGTCAGGCTCCTAAGTCTTTATCAGACTTTTCTGACTGTCTTGTCAGGAAAAGAGCCGTAAATAAAATGCCGGTCTGTAGGGACAAAAAACAAAGCAACTTACATAAACCACGAACACATATAAGTATAGGGACCCATCATGTCATATTTATTTACTTCAGAGTCTGTATCTGAAGGACATCCTGATAAAATTGCCGATCAGATTTCTGATGCCGTGCTAGACGAAATTCTTAAACAGGATCAGTATGCTCACGTAGCTTGTGAAACTTTCATCAAAACAGGTATGGTTCTTGTTGGCGGTGAAATCTCAACCACAGCCTGGGTTGATATTGAAGCTCTTGTAAGAAAGATTGTATGCAATATCGGTTACAACCATTCAGACATGGGCTTTGATGCCAATTCATGCGCCGTTTTAAATGCCATCGGCAAACAGTCTCCGGATATCAACCAGGGTGTATCAAGAGAAAATCCTAAAGATCAGGGTGCAGGAGACCAGGGACTTATGTTCGGTTTTGCCTGTGATGAAACTGACGTGTTCATGCCTGCTCCTATCACCTATGCACACCGTCTTATGAAGAGACAGGCTGAAGCCCGTAAGAATGGTACGCTCAAGTGGCTCCGTCCAGACGCTAAGAGTCAGGTAACCTTCCTTTACAATGATGACGGCAGTATTGAAGGCATTGACACCATAGTAATTTCCACTCAGCATGACGAAACCGTAACCAACAAGGAAATCCACGAAGGCGTACGCGAAGAAATCATCAACAAGGTAATTCCTCAGAAGTGGCTTACCGATAAAACCAAATACTTCATCAACCCAACCGGCCGTTTCGTTATCGGCGGACCTATGGGGGACTGTGGCCTTACCGGAAGAAAGATTATCGTTGACACCTACGGCGGTTATGCAAGACATGGCGGTGGAGCTTTCTCAGGCAAGGATCCATCAAAGGTTGACAGAAGTGCGGCGTACGCTGCAAGATACGTAGCCAAAAATGTTGTAGCTGCAGGTCTTGCCAAAAAGTGTGAAATTCAGATCTCCTACGCCATCGGCGTGGCAGAGCCTGTATCACTTTCAGTAAACACCTTCGGTACCGGCATTGTATCAGAAGCCAAGCTTGTTGAGATTATCAGAAAGACCTTCGATCTTAGACCATACGGTCTGATTGAAATGCTTAACCTCAAGAGACCAATCTACCTGCCTACCGCAAGTTACGGTCACTTCGGTCGTGAAGAATTCCCTTGGGAACAGATCGATAAGGCAGAAGTTTTAAGACACCTTGCCAAGTAAAGTAATAACACCTTTACAATAACACATTTACCAAAACGGGTCGGGCTGCTCCGCCCGTTTTTTTATTGCCCCCTTTCAGTCACAGGCTCAAAAATCAGAACGGAATATTCCGTTTCTCTTCAACGAATACATCACCGTGACAAAAAAAACTCCGTGACGTGATCTGCTTCTGCAGTTCATGACACGGAGTTTTTACGGAATGTATGTCAGCAGACTACTTGGTTAAATAGTCCTTAACGTTCTTCTCGATTCTTGCAAGTAAATCAGCATCTGCAGCCTTTTCAAACTTTTCACCGATGATGTTTTCATAAAGTTCAAGATAACGTTCGGAAATTGAATTAACAATTTCCGGAGTCATTTCAGGAACCTTCTGACCTTCCTTACCCTGGAAACCGTTGCTCATTAACCATTCACGAACGAATTCCTTGGAAAGCTGCTTCTGAGGTTCACCCTTTGCGAATCTTTCTTCATAGCCGTCCTTGTAGAAATAGCGGCTTGAATCAGGAGTATGGATTTCATCCATAAGATAGATTTCACCGTTGTAAGTACCGAATTCATACTTGGTATCGACGAGAATAAGACCTCTCTTTTCAGCAATTTCAGTACCGCGCTTGAACAGAGCAAGAGCATACTTTTCAAGAGTTGCATATTCTTCCGGAGTTGCAAGCCCCTTTGCAAGAATTTCTTCCTTTGAGATATCCTCATCGTGAAGACCGAGTTCTGCCTTGGTGGTCGGAGTAATGATTGGTTCAGGGAACTTCTGATTTTCCTTCATGCCTTCAGGAAGCTTAACACCACAGATTTCACGAACACCGCTCTTATATGCTCTCCATGAACTTCCGCACAGGTAACCGCGAACAATCATTTCGATAGGGAAGCCCTTACACATAACACCAACGGTAACCATTGGATCAGGAGAAGCAAGTTTCCAGTTTGGACAGATATCCGCAGTTGCATCTAAGAACTTGGCCGCTATCTGATTTAAAACCTGTCCCTTGAACGGAATTCCCTTTGGAAGAATTACGTCAAAAGCGGAAATTCTGTCCGTAGCTACCATTACCAGCTTTTCATCGTTGATATTGTAAACATCACGAACCTTTCCGTGATACACACTCTTCTGTGAAGGGAAGACAAATTCGGTATTAGTTAATGCTGAAGTCATAATTTATAACTACCTATCTATAAAACGCTTGTCGCTTTTCCGTTTCCGGAGCTGACGACAGATAAAAACAGAGACTTTTAGGTAAACATTTACTGATGAAGCCATCAGCGGGCACCTTCACAAACAACACGGTCAGACCTGCTTACGTATCTGTCTTGACCCGTATTACCTCATGAATGCCCTGTCGGGAAACTAATCATTTTCCTACATTATTAAAGATGATAGTTTATTCTTTTTCAAACTGCTTATCAAGAGCAATATACGTCACCGAAACACGCTTTTACATGAACTGCGGACAGTCTTTTCATAACGTAACTGAGCCGGATACGTAAATACCCGCTTCGTATAAGCGACGCTCATAAATCCAAGGCGCATAATGAAAAACCGCCATGCGCCGCAAAAGACGCATGACGGTTTTTACACCATACCGATAAAAGATTAAACAGCCTTCTGAACCAGAGCGCTGATGCCGTCAGACGCAAAGCTGTCGTTTTCAACCATTTTCAGAATCTCTTCACAGGTATATCTTTCATGATAAACCACAACGTAGCTTACATCGCCAGGCTGAAGGAAATGAGTTTCACCATATTCGGTGTAACGTGTTGCCCCGATGCTTATCAGTGCCATTTCAGGTTTTGCGCTGTCAAGAAGATACTCATGAATGTTTTCTGCCGGACCTTCATTCTTCTGATTGTTCATTTTGTCAACAATCCATGAAAGCAGGGTTCCGTACATGTAGCTGTAATCACGGGCCGCACTGTCAACACCGTAAACGTTAACCTCGCCATCCCTTTTAAGGAAGCAGGCGATCCTGTATGATGATATTTCACTGGAATCGTCGAAACCGGAAAGAGAAATCAGACTGGCGCTGAATCCCTTGCTGTCTGCCCCCCAGTTCTTCTTCTCACTGATTTTCTTAGCCCCCGGACGTCTGATTGAACAGTCATTATATGCACCGAAGGCAACCGGCTTTAAAGCTCTGACTTCATCTCCGTCATACTCAATTTCACACAGAACACCTACTTCCGGTTCAATCTGATGATTTTCGGAAATGGTTCCTGAGATGTTAACCTTGTCAGATGATAAAGGGAATGTATGTAAAAAAGTATCCAGTCTGCTTTCGGCACTCTTTGGCAGATAAAACGGAAATATTGCCTTAGGTGCCTTTGCATCCTTTACTGTCACGTTTTTAAAATCTGCGGCTTCTCCGGCCTGCTCAAGATGTCCGGTGAAATTTCCGGCCACACCGAGACCGATAACTTTTTCTAAATTCATTTTCTGCTCCAAAACGGCGTTCCCGTACGGCCTGTTACCGAAACGGGCACCAAAAGACACTTCAAAAGGAGATCACGCTGAAATTACTTGCACAAAAATACAGCCAATAATGTACAATTAATCCATAAAACAGTTGCCAAGATAATATCAAAAAAAATCTGTAACCGCAGTGAATTTTTTAATTCTACGGCAATTTTCATTTCAGAATCAAAAGCACTATATCGTATGAGAACCGTAAGAGTATATGACAACCAGCCGCTGCAGACGGATACGGAGGTTACCCTGTGCAGTGATGCCTTTAACCACGCCATAAAAGTACTGCGCATGAATGTCAACGATCCGTTAACGCTGTTTAACGGCGACGGATGTGATTATCAGGCCGTTATTACTTCCATTCAGAAAAAATCCGCTGATGTCCGCATTATCGGCCGCACTGAAAAAAACAACGAATCCCCCATCAGAATTCATCTCGGTCAGGTTTTAAGCCGAGGGGACAAAATGGATTTCACCGTACAGAAGTCCGTGGAACTCGGAATTAACGTCATCACCCCGCTGGTATCCGAACGGTGCGGGGTCAGGTTAAACGATGAACGATCACAGAAGAAACAGGAGACACTGCAGAAAATAGTAATCAGTGCCTGTGAACAGAGTGGCCGTGCAGTCATTCCGGAAGTTCGTCCACTAATGTCCATCGAAGAATTTTTAAGCGAAAATACTGATGCGGATGAACTCAAGGTCACGATGAATCCATATGCCGACTGCAGATTTCGCGAACTTCCGCAGGCCGGAAGCTACCGTCTGCTGGTAGGTCCAGAAGGCGGTTTTACCGACGAAGAGGTGGAACTCAGCAGAAAAGCGGGATACAGAGACGTGCTTGTCGGACCGAGAATTCTCAGAACTGAGACTGCGGCTCTTGTGGCACTCAGTATTATTCAGTCCTGCTTCGGTGACATCTGAGTACGGACGGACCAATGTAAATACATACAGAACGGCAAACACATGAATTATTACGAAACGTTACTTCGGTAATGTTTTAAACAGGAAAAACAGATGATTTCGGAAAACATTTCAGAGCTTTCAAAAAATCTAGTCCTCGGCAAAAAAACCTCATATGAAACACGCTACAATGCAGATCTTCTTCAGACTGTTCCAAGATCGCTCAACAGGAATACACTGAGCATTTCCACGCCGTTTTACGGCTATGACGTATGGCATCATTACGAGATCTCATATCTTAATTTCCGTGGACGTCCGGAAGTTGCCGTTGGCGTCATTTACGTTCCTGCCGACTCTGAATGCATAATCGAATCAAAATCACTGAAACTGTATTTCAACAGCTTCAACATGACAAAATTTCTGAATATAAGTGCCGTGAGGAGCACTGTTGAGAATGATTTGAGCAGAGCACTCGGAACCGGAGTAACAGTTGAATTATTCCGTCCTTCAGACATGCCTCAATCATTCGAATTCGGCAGACTTGAAGCGGTAAATCTTGATGAACTCGACATTGAAGTTTCTCAATATACCCTGCATCCCGACTTTATTACTCAGGAGAAATCCGGGGATGTCATTACTGAAGCGCTGAAGTCCGATCTGCTCAAATCAAATTGTCTGATAACGGGACAACCGGATTGGGGCACGATATACATCAAATATACAGGAAAAAAGATCAACCATGAAGGTCTGTTGCAGTATATTATATCCATGCGTACTCATAATGAATTTCATGAGCATTGTGTGGAAAGAATATTTACCGACATCGCCAACAGATGCGACATATCATATCTCGAGGTAAGAGCTTTTTATACCAGACGAGGCGGTCTTGACATAAATCCCGTGAGAGCCACTCACGAACTTCCGTACGACTCATTGAGACTTATCAGACAGTAACGGTTAACAGGGCTTACATTTATGCTGGACATGTTATTAATACCCTTAATTCTGCCGTCAATCGAAGTAAACGATGACACGGTACTGCCACCCCAGGTGGAGATGGCTACACACTTTCAGGACAAAAATCCATACAAGTGCATTGAACTCATTAATTCATATATTGATAACAGTCAGCAGGAAATCCGGGTTGTGGTACCAGAGCCTAAGACACAGATTCCTGCCGTATCTGCAAATGCGGCAGAAGATCAGGCAGACACTGTGAAAAAAGAATCAGCCACACCCACTGACCAAGATGATCGCAAACATAATACAGACTACGGCATGACTGCTTCTGAGGCAGAATCAGCCGTAACGCCGGCAAGACAGGCAGAATCACAACAACCTGATCATGAAACAGTCTTAACGACAGAAACGTCAAATGACGAAAACGCCGTCTCTGAAAATAAAGAAGCACCGGAACAGCTCGAACAAATAGCTGAGCAAGAACAGGCCGTCAATGAAGATTCATCACTGGAAAACGAGCTGGCTCTGCTGACCGAAAAGGAACGTAAAAAAGAAAACACTTCTGAACCACGTCAGCATTTCACAGACACCGAAAACCAGGAACTTGAAAAACAGAGACTGCAGTTTTTCCGCAAAAACCCATCACCGGAAAAAGACTCAATATTCAACGTTCTGACATCATGTAAAATAAAAGTAGGACAAGCAAAAGATACTGACTTCAGTTCGAAGGTTCTGTACAGAAAAGGTAATCTCTCATCAATAATAAACATTTATAACCGAATCAGATCATCACTGCAGAACGGAACAATGAATCCGATTGACATAAATTTTATTGATACTCCGTCTGCAATTAACAGGGAAAACTACCTGAAAATTAAGCCGTACATTCAGCTGATCGAATTATACAAGCTGTCCAAGAGCAACAACCTGAAAGCCGTTTCTTTTTTTGAAACAAGCGTTAATGATGATGCTTTCAGCAGTTACCCTGACAGCATTAAAAACGCATTCTGGCTACAGGGATTCAATATCTACTATGAGCTTAACCAAAAGAATGTGGCATATTATCTACTTAATCAGGTGGAAAAGAACTACATCGGCAAGCCACAATACATGTATAACAATGCCGTTCTGTCTAAACTACTGAGTGAGCTTTTTCTTGAAAGTGATTATCCTGAATTTGCCGATGAACATCTCAGCAAATACGTATCAGTCATTGAGCTGTTTCCTCAGGAACAGCTTAACTATATCGACAACCTGCTTCAACTCAGTGAAATTAAAATCAAAATCGGCCGTCTGAATGATGCGATGACACTTCTGAGAAAAGCTGATAATCTGATAAGTTACACACAAATGGCTCCGGAAAACGAGGATAAATTTCGAGAAAGGCTCGGACATCTCTACATAAAACTCGGTGATTACGACAGAGCACTTATGTTTCTCGGGAGCAGCAAACATGACTACTCATTCAACAGTGAGAATTCCGAATCCATAGTCAGACTTATTGATCTTGCCGTTGCATTAAACGGGGCAGGGCAGACCAGTAATGCCAATCAGCTCATGAAAACCCTGAGTACGTACATTGATAAGATTCCTCCGGAATATATACCGAAATACTATCATACCAAGGGAATTATAGAAGCCACTCAAGGAAACTATGCTGAAGCATACAAAAATCTTGAAACAGCCTTTACCATTACTTCTGAGGTTGAGAAGCGTATTCCGCCTAAAAACAACCATATACTGCCCTCTCCTGTTTTCTCACCTAACTACATATCGCACGGCAGTAACATAATTAATATTCCTGTAAGAATGCTTATCGTTATGCTTTCAGGCTTTACGGTCATGTTTCTTATAGTCTCTCTCGCTCTCATGCGTTACTACAACAAATCAAGAGAACTGGAACGTGAAATTGACAGACTAGAGGATGACTATCCGCAGTCATTCGGAGGTGACATCAAGAACTACAATGACTTCCTTAACTTCGTTATCAGACAGAGCATGAACTATCACCAGTCTGAAGATGACCAGGGAACCAAGAATATAGATCTTATAAATAACAAGGATATCTACCAGATATTTATTCCGGGCTTTACCGACCTGTCAATAAGAAGAGGTTATAAACAGTCCCAGAATCAGCGAAACGCATTTATAGATAAACTGCAAAATCTTATTCACATAGCATCCGACATCTATGTGATAAATGATTCTCGATACATAATCGTAACAAAACCAAATGCTGACATGGACGCATTCACAATGAGCAACAGCATAATTACCAAGGTAGAACAGGTTTTAAAGGAACTTCACATTGAACCGGTCGTTAATGCCGGCATAATCAGTTATCCGTTTATTAACAGTGCCCCATATTCCCTGGAATCAAACAGAATATATGAATTACTTTCTCTAGCCCTAGCCGGTGCCAGAACCCTGTCCGAACACAGTCAGCAGTCGTCATTTGTAAGACTTACGGCGAACAGGCTCGACAAGACAAATCTTCAGGACGGTGATACATACATAAGAGCAATAAACTGCATCAAGAAAGGATGTATAAAGACGGTGACGCTGCCTGAAGACAGTCAGGTTGACTGGCAGCAGATACAAGAAGACATCATGCTTTAAAGGCTTGAATAATGAACACAGTAAAACCGGCTTTCAGCCGGTTTTTTTACCATGGAACACAGAAGTGAAAACGGCAGAATATGCACGGGGTTCTTGTACTAAAACGTCTATAAAGGATTTTATAAACATTTTTGGCAAAATAAACACTTTCGTTTCAGCAAACAAAAAGGAAATATCCAACTAGCAGAAAAACGTAAAAAACATCTGAACAAAAAAAGAAAAACCTTCTTTCGAAGGCCTGTTACATCAAACTATATGAAGACGTTGAAAACGTCGCTGTAGTATTCTCACTCCCGATGGTGCGGGAAGAGAGACTCGAACTCTCACACACAAGGCGCCAGAACCTAAATCTGGTGCGTCTACCAATTTCGCCATTCCCGCGTCTCATGGGGTGGCTGATGGGGTTCGAACCCACGACAACCGGAATCACAATCCGGGACTCTACCAACTGAGCTACAGCCACCATAGAGATTTATCAGCAAATGGCGCGCCCTGAAGGAGTCGAACCTTCGACCCACGGCTTAGAAGGCCGTTGCTCTATCCAACTGAGCTAAGGGCGCATACCCTTTGAAAGATGGTCGGCGATGCAGGGTTCGAACCTGCGACCCTCTGGTCCCAAACCAGATGCGCTACCGGGCTGCGCTAATCGCCG
>Ga0256870_1000058_pt1 | contig 28734 bp, 24 predicted proteins | sample RumenRJG_06RNA_FD_186079 | JGI IMG/M metagenome (GOLD analysis project Ga0256870, IMG submission 186079) | Metatranscriptome of bovine rumen microbial communities from Lethbridge, Alberta, Canada - Rumen RJG_06 (Metagenome Metatranscriptome) | ecosystem: Host-associated > Mammals > Digestive...
GTTAGAACGTTACGGACAGGTTATCTTAAGTTCTTGCTTATGACCATGATGTCGCAGCCGACGTCGTCGGTAATCTGCTCGCACACGTTTCCGATGATATTGCCCACTACTCCTTTTCTTGCGGAATTACCTATGAGAATGAAGTTTGCGTTCAGCTTCTTTGCCTGATGGTATATGACATCGTCAGGCTGACCTATGCAGATGTGGCAGTTGCTTTCAGGAATTCTGTGCTTCTTTGCAAATAACACGAGCTTGTCTGAACTTTGGTTGTATACGGCTTCACTGTAAAGATCCGGAGAGAAACCTGGAATTTCCACCAGGGTTGAAGGTGTAATAGGAACAGCCGCATTCACAAGGTGTATTGTTCCCCCGGTAAGCGTGGATATCTGCTGGGCATGTCTCAGTAGTCTGAGATTCATCAGTCTCTGAGCATTCAGATCCTCATCATCAAAGTTTATTGCAACGAGGATGTTTGCACCAGGAGTCCATGAGTGTTCCTTGGCAATGATTACCGGAATCGGGGAGTATCTGAGAAGTTTCCAGTCGAGAGGCGTATAGAGCAGTTTCTTGGTTAGGTCGTGATTATCGGCAACCTTTATGAGAAGGTCGTAATCACCGGCGTTGATTTCATCAACAATTGCCCTGGTAACGCTTCGCTGCCAGACGATTTTGCAGTCGATGTCACTGTGTTCGGCATTCAGTTTTCCCACTGCCTGTTCAATCATCTGTTCATGGGCGGCAACCAGTTTGTTTTTCAGATCAAGCTGAGTCTGTACGTCAAGAACGGATGTCAGTTCGGCTGAAAAATCATACATTGCAATCATTGCTGTTATTCTTGTGTCCGGGGAAAAAGACGCTATCTCCAGAGCTCTGGTCAGTGCCGTATTTTTTTCTGAACCGGGTTCCACAACTGCGAGGATATGTTTGTATTTTCTCATACGTCCTCCTTGGTAACGGATAAGTAAAGATCCATAATAAAATTTTAGACAAATTTCCGTATAAAGTTTTTGAATTCAGTCCATTAATTGAAATAAGCGGAGCCGTTCAGTTTAAAAAGTGTGGCCTATAACTAAAAATTGGGGATGGCGGGAGCGGACTGACACGTGCAGTCCGTGAACGGTTCAATGAAAGTTTCAATGAAAGGTGTGGAATGATCGGTTTAAAGAATTACGATAAGGTTAGGATTCAACTATGTCCTGAAGTCTGTCCAAATTGATGATCGTGATGTATTTGCCCTTGACTGAAATAATCTGTTTCTGCTGGAATCTTGAGAGCAGACGGCTGATGGTTTCAACTGTAAGGGATATGTAGTTTCCTATTTCGTATCTTGTCATCGGCAGCTTTATTTCGTTTCCTGAAAGATTTCTTCTTTTAAGATTGTCTGAAAGATGCATGATAAACGTTGCCAGCCTCTGTTCAGCTGTCTGTTTTGATATCATCATCATGAGATTCTTTTTTACGGATATCTCGGCACTGATAAGCTTCAGAAGCCTGAGGTTCATGTCCGGATACCTGCTGGCCAGTCTCATCAAAGGTTCAAAGGGAATTTCACAGATGTTTGATGTTTCGAGGGTCTGGGCAAAGGACTGGTGCCTGTTGTCTGCGATGGCATCAAAACCGATGAGATCACCTGGCATGTGGAAGCTGGTTATCTGCTCTTCGCCGTGTTCGTTTATTGAATAGATTTTTACTCCGCCGGATCTGATGGCGTAGAGATTTTTCAGTTCGTCACCTGCCTTGTAGATTATTGAGGCCTTCTGATAGTTTTTCTTTCTTTCGATAATGCTGTCTATTGCCGCAAACGTCTGATGATCAAAGCTTCCGGTTGCAAGGCACAGGGAGTTTACCAGACATGAGGCGCAGGAAAAATCGCTGGGAGATTTTGAATTTTTTTGGCGGGATGTCATGGCTTGTCCTCATGGTCGGTAATTTAAACGTTTTTGTTTAAATCTTAGGTTAAATACCGTGGTGTCTCAAATATTTTTCCATGATTATATGATAAAAATTGAGATATTTCATGTGTCGTCGGAAATGACGGATGTCAGGACGGCTGTCTGTACAAAAAACTAAAATTGTCTGATAATGCTCTGATGATTTGACCTGTTTCCGTATAATGCACTGACGGAGATAGGAGGATTAAACCGGGTAACGGAGGAAGGGAATGAGTTTGGAAAACAGAATAAAGGATATATGGTTCGGTAATTCCTGCTGGAAATATCCATTACTGCCGTTGTCAGCTCTTTATGCCGCCGTTACTTCCGTGAGACGTTTTCTTTACCGCCGGAACATTCTGAAAAGCTACCGCAGCAGTATTCCGGTAATTGTTGTCGGAAACATAATGGTGGGAGGAAACGGCAAAACACCGGTGGTCGTCGGGATTGCCGATTACTTCCGGAAAAACGGATTCCGTGTTGCTGTGGTAAGTCGCGGATATAAGGCCCATCCTCCGGCATATCCGTATGAGGTAACGGCTGAGAGTCCGGCGGAACATTCCGGGGATGAACCGAAGCTTATTCTGAAAAGAACAGGGGCTGCGGTTATTATTGATCCTGTAAGAAGCCGTGCGGCAGCCCTGGCCGAAAAACAGGCTGACGTGATTATCACCGATGACGGTCTGCAGCACTATGCACTGAAACGTGACGTTGAAATAATTGTGATGGACGGTATCCGCAGAACCGGTAACGGACATCTTTTCCCGGCAGGACCGCTTAGGGAAGGGGAGTGGCGTCTGAAATGCGCCGATTATCTCATAAACAACGGCGGAGAGCCCCGTGATGGTGAGGTACCGATGAAACTTGAGGTGGACGGGGTTCTTCCTGTTGATGAAACATTATCGCCTCTTCCTGACGGTGCTGAAATCATTGCTCTTGCCGGCATCGGCAGTCCTGCACGTTTTTACGATACGCTGTCCGGAATGGGATACAGGATTGTCAGAAAGGTTGAAATCGGGGATCATGAGAAGGCGGACATCAGCCTGCTGCTTCAGGCCGAAAAGGATTATCCCCTGGTCATGACGGAAAAGGACTTCGTCAAGTATGCAGGATGCGGCCTGAAAAATTCATATTATGTACCGGTGTCGGCCGATCTGCCTGAGAATTTTTACGGCGAACTGCTGTCAAAGGTAAAACGGCTTTCAGCCGGAAAGTAAGGATACCGGTGTGAATAGACTAAAAAAAACAGAAAAATTGGAGAATGGCGTGAAATTTACAGTTATTATTCCCGCAAGATATGCATCATCAAGATTACCCGGAAAGCCGTTAATGGATATATGCGGCCGTCCGATGATTGTCAGGGTGGTGGAACAGGCCCTGCAGGCGGGGGCAGACAGAGTGGTTGTGGCTACCGATGATGACCGTATTGTGAAAGCCTGTGAAGGTTGCGGTGCCGATGTGTGTCTGACCTCTAAGGACCATAATTCTGGAACCGAAAGACTTTCCGAGGTTGTGGAAAAGCTGGGGCTTCCTGATGACGAGATAGTTGTCAACGTACAGGGTGACGAGCCTCTTATTCCTCCTGAAAACATTCGTCAGGTGGCTGAGCTTCTGGACAGAACATCGGCTCCTATGTCCACACTGTGTGTTCCGATTGAAGGCGAGGAGGTTTTTAACCCTAACTGCGTTAAGGTTATTTTCAATCACAGAAATGAGGCTATTTACTTCAGCCGTGCTCCGATTCCGTACGAAAGGGATAATTTCAGGGCCAATAACATGGCGGCTAAGGATGGTCATGCAAGACACCTCGGGATCTATGCTTACAGAGCAGGATTCATTAAGGAATATGTACGAATGAGTCCGTGTGCCCTTGAGGCAATAGAATCTCTTGAACAGCTGAGAGTAATGTACTACGGATACAGAATTGCAGTGGATTATGCCCTTTCCGATCCGCAGGTAGGAGTCGACACTGCGGAGGATTTGGAAAAGGTTAGAGAAATCTTTTCTAAAAAATATCTATAATCATTGAATTATCATATAAAAGACTGTATATATGTAATACGTGAGTCAAGTATGCGGTTGAATCCCTCATCTTGATTGTTATTCAGCAATAAAGGAAATATTAAACATGAATCTCAGTACTTCCAACCCGATGACCAACAGTGAAAGACTTATAAAGTCATCCAGAGAAAACGCCGTTGAGAATGCCGGCGTGTTTTCAGTAAGAGGGGCCTGCACCAAAGGCGGCTTTATGATTGCCCTCTGTTTCTTTTCCGCATGCCTTACCTACGCCAACCAGTTGGGTGGCGTAGCAACTATCGTTGCCCTGATATGCTCTCTCATAGCTTATTTTGCGGGTATCTTTATTCCTAGCATTGCAAAAATCTGCGCTCCGGTTTATGCCATCTGTGAAGGTGCACTGCTTGGAGGCTTCAGTTCCTATGTTGATAACAGATTCGGTGCGGGACTCAGTATTTACGCCCTTCTCGGTACTGTTTCAATCGGCGGCATTGTATTTGTCGGTTACATTTCCGGTATTTTCAAGGTGAATCAGAAACTCATTAATATTGCCATTACTCTCGGTCTGGCACTTATGATCACTTATCTTGCAAATATGCTGCTTCCTCTGTTCGGCGGTCGTGCATTCACTTCCATTGCCGATACTTCACTTCTCGGATTCGGTATCAATCTTGTTGCACTTGCTGTAGGTGCTGTTTATCTTCTTATTGATTTCGACAAGGTGTTCGAGCTTGAAAACAACGCTGACAGCCGTTACGAATGGGTATGGGGCATGGGTTTCCTGGCCAGCATCGTTTGGGTTTACATTGAGCTTCTCAAGCTTGCCGTTAAGATTCAGGTTCTTCTGAACGGTGATGATTAACTTCGTAAGATAAGCAGAAATTTCTGATAAGAGGCGGTTCATGCTGTTATGAACCACCTTTTTTATGTTCGGATAAAGAGCCCCTGAACAGGCTTTTCTGGCGTCATGTACATACGGAAAAACATGAATACATCAGACTGTTTCATATCGTTCCGGAAGTATTTTCCATGCGTGTCCGCATGTCATTTTTCCGTTTTGAACATTTTCAGAAAAATGCTCAAAAAACGTTTGACAAACAAGATTAAAAAATGTAAAGTCACTCACAATTCTTCGGAATTAACAACCAGAAGAGGCGCTCTTCTTAGGTATCCCAATTAGCTAACATGCTTAACATGCAGTCGGGAGAGGGAATGAAGAGCCGAGGCAATCTGAAACAGCATTAATCCGATTGTCGGCTATGGAGGCTGAATCCTTCAGGCTGTCACACTTAAGGTGAAGTGCTTCTGGCGGATTATTCCCCCGCCTTTATCAAACTTTCCCTTAGGTAACTCAAACAATCATTTTTTATTCTAGGAGTTCATATGAACCAGGTTTGTGTTGCCAAGTTCGGTGGTACCAGCGTTGCTAACTACCAGGCAATGTGCAATTGTGCAAAGATCGTAACCAATAACCCTAATACCAAGCTTGTAGTTTTAAGTGCAAGTGCCGGTGTTACCAATTTACTTGTTGAACTTGCATCAGGTACCCTTGATCAGGCAAGCATTGAGCAGCGTATGGAAAAGCTCTCTGCAATTGAAAATTCCATTCTTAATGATTTAGGTCGTCCTGCCGCCATCACCGAAGAAATTGAAAAGCTTCTTCATGAAATCAGAGATCTGGCAAATCATGCCATTCAGGAACATGATGATGCCTTAACCGACAGAATCGTTTCATTCGGTGAAATCATGTCAACCAAGCTCTTCACTGAAGTTTTAAACAGCCTCGGTTATAAGGCAAAGTGGTTCGACGTACGTAAGGTAATGAGAACCGACAGCGTATTCGGTAAGGCTGCTCCAATCATCGAAGTAATCGGTAACTGTGCAAAGGAACAGATTGCACCGTTACTTGACGACTACATTGTTGTTACTCAGGGCTTCATCGGTTCTAACGCCATCGGTCAGACCACCACTTTAGGTCGTGGCGGTTCAGACTACAGTGCTGCTCTTCTCGGTGAAGCAATTCCGGGCTGTGCCGCAATTGAAATCTGGACTGACGTTCCTGGTATCTACACTACCGATCCGCGTCTTGTTCCTGAAGCTCATGCAATTCCTGAAATTACCTTCTCTGAAGCTGCCGAAATGGCAACCTTCGGTGCCAAGGTTCTGCACCCTGCAACCATTTTCCCTGCAGTACGCAAGAACATCCCTGTATTCGTAGGTTCTTCAAAGGAACCTGAAAAGGGCGGTACCTGGGTTCGTAAGGAAACCAATTCAAAGCCAACCTTCAGAGCTGTTGCTTTAAGAAAGAACCAGATTTTATTAACCCTCCAGAGCCCTAACATGATTGGTGCCTGCGGTTTCCTGGCAAATATCTTCAGTATTTTTGCAAAGTACGGTATTTCAGTTGACCTCATTACCACTTCAGAAGTAAGTGTTGCCCTTACCATCGATTATACCGGCAGCCAGTCAAGCGGTAAGTCTGTACTCAGCGAACAGTTATTACAGGAACTCAAGTCATTCTGCCGTGTACGTATCGACGAAGGTCTGTCACTCATTGCCTTAATCGGTAACGGCATGAGTCAGGTTAGCGGTACCGGTGCTGCAGTATTCTCATCAATCTGTGACGTTAACATCCGTATGATCTGCTACGGTGCAAGCACTCACAACCTGTGCTTCCTGGTTAATGAGGATCAGGCTCCAAAGGCTATCGCCGAATTACACCACAAGCTTCTTGAAGGTAATCCAACCACTATCAAGTAACGGTTATGGTGATTAACGGAGTTCCGTCAGGGAATTTCCGTATGTGAGAAATCAGGGGATGTCCCGTATTAACGGGACATCCCCTTTGTTTTGTTATCCGACAAAGATGTCGTCGTTTAACGTTTTTATGTCAAATTTAGTGTGCTTTTATGAAAGTGGCTGTTAGAATGTTCAGGATTCCGGTTCTTGAGACCAAGAATTCCGGATGCTTGTTCGACAATTGTTAAGGGATACGGTTTTTATGAAAGTACTGATGATCAACGGCAGCAGACGTGAACACGGCTGCACCTATACCGCCATGACTGAAATGGCTGCTGTTTTCAAGGAAGAGGGGATTGATTCGGAAATTGTTTTTGCCGGTTCAAGGGCGTTAAACGGCGACATTGACGCATTGGTTAATGAGATTGCCGAAGCCGTAAAAACTGCCGACGGGATTGTTATCGGCTCTCCTGTATACTACGCTTCACCGTCAGGCGAGGTGATTGCACTTCTCGACCGTCTGTGGGGTGTTGCCGGTGAGGATCTGCGTTTCAAGCCTGCCGCAGCCATAACTTCAGCAAGAAGGGCCGGTACCACTGCAACTCTTGACGTGCTGAATAAATACTTCCAGTTTAATCAGATGCCGATAGTGTCTGCAAATTACTGGAACATGGTTCATGGCCGTGCTCCTGATGACGTGCATAAGGATGAGGAAGGTCTTCAGATAATGCGTGTTCTTGCAGGCAATATGGTATGGCTTATGAGAAGCATTGAGGCCGGTAAGGCTGCCGGGGTAAAACAGCCGTCCGCAGTAGATAAGGTATACACCCATTTCATTAAGTAGGGAAAAACCCGGTCAGAAGCTGAACTTCAGGCGGAAGATCCGTGTTGATTTGTCCGCTTCAGTCTTTAAAATAAAAGTCCGTCATATCAGAGAAGTGATATGGCAGACTTTTTCATCTTACCGTTTGGAGATATTCACGGTGATCTGCGGTTAGGCGTCGCTTTCAGCTCCAATGATGGACAAGGCTTCACTCTTAACCTTCAGGTAGTCGGTTTTGCCGGTGCCGTTAAGCGGAATACTGTCAACAACTCTGATGTATTTCGGGATGGCCAGTTCCGTAATCCCCTGGACTTTAAAGAGATCCCTGATGTCAGTACGTGAAGGCTCAGCTCCGGTGATGAACAGCATGAGCTGTTCGCCCTTTTTGTCGTCCGGAACTGATACGACGGCCAAAGGATTGTCAGGATACATTCTGCTAAGAGCAGTTTCCACCTGGGTAAGGGATACCATTTCTCCGGCAATCTTGGCGAATCTCTTGGCTCGGCCAAGAATATGGATAAAGTTCTTTTCGTCGATGGTTGCTATGTCTCCGGTGTCATACCATTTGTCGGCAGGAGGATCTATTACGCCCGGATTGTCGGCCCTTACGTAGCCGAGCATTACATTGTCACCGCGAACCCAGAGACGTCCGCCTTCGGTGATTCCCGGAATCGGCTCCAGTTTTGTTTCAATTCCCGGAAGCGGACAGCCTGCAGTGTTGCGTCTGTAGTACATGTTTGTGTTTACGGAAATAACCGGAGCGGTTTCGGTTGCACCGTAACCTTCAAGTATACGGATACCGAACTTGTCATTCCACATGTTTATGGTATCTTCCTTAAGCTTTTCACCTCCGGATACCACAAATCTTACGGCATACATATCATAAGGGTGGGCATATTCGGCATATCCCCTAAGGAATGTGTCTGTACCGAATATGGCCGTTGAGTTTGTATCGTATACGAGAAGCGGTACGTTCTTATAGTGCAGCGGAGACGGATACATGAATACCTTCATGCCGGTAATTAACGGCAGCAGTGTGCCTGCTGTCAGACCAAAGGAATGGAACATCGGCATTGAGTTGAATACGGAGTCCAGCATGCTGAAAGGCAGAACAGCCTGCAGCTGCACGATGTTTGTTTCAATATTGCGGTGGCTGAGAACAACGCCCTTTGGCAACCCTTCGGAGCCTGAGGTAAAGAGAATTACTGCAGGGGCATCAGGGTTATGTTTACCGTCACAGAGCTTCTGATAGGATCTGTACGGTTTCAGCAGACTCAGCAGGGCTGATATTTTGATGAATGGTGTGATCCCGTTTTTGAGATCCTCAAGATACTTTACTTCAATTCCGTGCTGGCTAAGAGCTTCAGTAAGCGGGGTAAATCCGCCTTTTTCAATAAAGGTTCTTGAGGTGTATACGGTTTTGAGCGGTACCGCATCGCAACAGGCCAGAAGGTTTTTGGTACCTGTTGAGAAGTTCAGCATGCACGGAATCTTACCGCAGGCCTGAAGAGCCATGAAGGCAACGACGCCGGCGGCAGAATTAGGCAGCAGCAGACCAACACAGCTTTCAGGTTCGTTCTTTTTGAAGTAGCTGCCAAGAGCCATTGATTTTACAAACAGGCTTTTTGATGTAATCGGTTTGCGGTTGTGATCCTCAAGAATTTTCTTGGAAGTGCTGAGGGTCTTGCATGTGTCAATGAATGAGCCGAACAGAGTGTTTTTGGTCATTATGCTGGCTTCAACCTTCATTTGCGCCATAATGTTATACATCATGTCTGAGGCCTTCTGCGCCCTTTCCTTACCGGTATATTCCTTTGGAACACTGAATTTAAGTGCCGGCATGACCTTGATGAGTATGCGGGAACGCGGTTTGTGGCGGAATTTGTTACCGAAGTATGAGAATGATGAGTACTGACTGCCCTCAATAATAATAGGCAGAATTTCTGCGTCAGCCTTATCGGCCACGACTGCGGTACCTGAGTAGATTTTCATGAGGGTGCCGGTGGTGGTGATGCGGCCTTCAGGGAATATGGCAGGAATGTTGCCGTTGTCGATCTCCTTGATGAGACTTCTGATGGCCATCGGGTTGGTACTGTCTATAGGATAGTACTTGGTTACGGAAAGCAGTATCCTGTAATACCATTTTTCGGCAATGCTGGTATCTACCGCATATGAAATGTCATCGTGCAGATATGTCCACAGAAGCACCCCGTCGAGGAATGATGTATGGTTTGCTATGATGATTGTACGCTTTCCGCGTCTTGCCTCAAAGTTCTCGATGCCTTCGCATTTTGCGTGATAGACAAGTTCGAGAGCTTTTCTTACCAGCGCTCTCAGCATTGGAACAGGGAGAATGCCTACGGTAATAAGGGCTCCAACGAGGCATACCAGAGATATTATGCCAGACATGAGTGCCAGACCGAATCTCGCGCCGAATATACAGGTGCAGGCAACGCCGATTACGGAACTGATTACGCTGAACAGTGCGGCGGTAATGTTGTTTGCGGACATTATTCTGGTACGGATTTCGTCTGGAGAACTCTGCTGCAGGTAGGATGTTACCGGTACAATGAACATTGCCGCAAAGAAGGTAATGAGGAAGATGGTTACGATAAAGTTTATACCACTGAAGGATGAGAGGAATGAGGTGATAAATTCAGTTCCCTGACTGAAGGTTTCAATCTTATCAAGATGATAGGTAAGTGGAGTGTGGTTGCAGAAAATAACCGTGAAATAAATCATGAGACCGGCTTCAATTACGGCACTCAACGGCAGAAAGGCATTGATGGCTTCCTTTCTGTAAACCTTTGAGGCTACGGCCGCACCGGCACCGATGCCGAGACAGAACGGTCCGAGGAACAGCGGACTCAGAATTTCCTTTCCGAATTCATTGACGAAAATGTTGTTGGCAATCTGACTGAGCTGAATCATGAAGGTTACGGTGACGCACCATGCACCGGCAAGTCCCAGAAGGGAGAGATAAACCGGTCTTGAATGACGGGCATACTTCAGATTGTTCCAGGTTGAACTGATGAACATCTTATGAACGACCGTATTGGCGTCTGCAGGCTCCTGCGGAGCGATTTTTCTGGAGGCAATATAACCAAGAGTGGAAAGAATCAGCAGTACAATCGGGAAGTAGACGTTGATTGTGGCTCCTGCAATGATGCCTGCAATGGTTCCGGCAAATTTGGTGATGTAGGAACCGGACTCAAGGGCAGAGTTTGCCGATATGAGTTTATCATTCCCTGTTATGAACGGCACGATACTGAGGCGGATAGGGGTGAAGAATGATGCCTCCACACCCGCCAGGAACATTCCGAGAAGCATACCGTTTGCGGATGATGTAAGGAATGATACTGCCATTATCGCAGCGATGCAGATTTCAAAAATCTTAAGTCTGCTGAGTAATTTTGTCTTGTCGTACTTGTCTGAGAGTTCGCCGGCAAGGGCAGAGAACAGAAATACAGGAATCATGAAAAGGCCTGATGCCAGATATACCAGAGTCTGAGACTGTTCCGGTGTATTAAGCAGGGCATAGGTTACGAAGGCCAGAAAGCCTGCCTGTATGAATGAGTCGTTAAAGGCTCCGAGAAGTTTAACCGTAAAGAATGACAGAAATGATCTGTTGGAACATAAATTGTTTGATTTATCCATAATATTCAGCCTGACATGCAATATGCTTTGAAATATATTATAACTGCCTAAGCATTTTTTATTTTTGTGATATTCATAAGACTTTCGTGATTAACAAAAGTTCACCACCTGATAATGTAAATGTTAAATTTTTGTTTATGACTGAACTGCGTACGGACACAGCTTATTTGAAGATTGGGCGTTGTGACTGTGAAGTTTTTTCTGAGTAACTGGCAAAACGGAAGGGGATTAAGGTGGTGCCACTTACGGGATTCGAACCTGCGACCTCTTGTTTACGAAACAATTGCTCTACCAGCTGAGCTAAAGTGGCACTTCCATTGTATATGCACAAACCGGCTGATGCGTCCGATTCGGATGCGCGCCATGCTGATTAAGGGAAACTTATCATGTTCATAACTCCTTTCCCTGGCGGAAGGGGCGTTCCCTCATGGCATGCGCGCATTGTATCATAAAATTTACTTGTGATTAACAGTTTTTCTGTGTTTTGCGAACTGATTAGCCAATGAAATTGAAAAACCGCTGTACATTCTGGTTATTATTCCAGAACTTAAAGGCTGATTGTTCTTGTCATAAAGCGTAATGGTTGATTTTTCGTCATATACACCGATTTTGAATGTATATTTGCCTGAATCGATCGCCCATGGTTCGGTATCGTGTTTTTCCCAGTCCTCCGGATCAAGTTCGGAGTAGTCGATTTTTATTTCTCCCGCCGTGGATGAGTATTCGGAAATGCGTATGTCGTAATCAATCATCAGCTCGGTAAGCACGGCATAGGTTTCATCGAAAGGCGCATTAATCATCCAGCATGGAAGTTCATTGTTGTCCCTGCCGATGGTGATTTCCAGATTCTGGGCGGTCTTTGCGTGTATGTTGAGCTGCTGCTGATGGTAGGACTGCATGAATCTGTTGGCCATGAGTGCGGAGAATCTGGCAGGCTCAAATCTGTTGAGTCCGGTACTTAATTCCTCTCCGGACGGACGTTCGATGATGTTATCGGTGATCTGAACGGCAACCCCCGGTATGTTCTGACTGTTTCTGATGAGTCTGAACAGATACTTCTGTCTGTATATCAGGGCACTTTCGGCCATGTCGGAAGTGTTGTAAGGTGTGGCGAATTCCGTGCCTTCATACCAGTCTGTCTGAACGAAGTTATTTACCGGATCAATGCTTTCGATGTCGATGTTGTTCATGTTCAGAAAACGGACAAGAACGCTGAACAGTTCATTCGGGGTCATGGTTTTGCCGTATTCATCCGGATAGAACCACACCTGTGACAGGTCGCCGTCATTGAAGGTTACGACATTGGGATCAAGCGGAATAAGCTTCTGAGGCGGACGGATGTCCACATGTTTTCCCAGAATGGCTGCACGTGAATCCTTTACGCCCTGTACGGGAATTTCAAATTCCCTGGAGAATACAAGAGGTGTCAGGCCTACAGGTGTTCTGATGGGTTCTGCGGTGTTTACCGTGTCCAGATATCTGAAGTTGTTGTTGGCTTTTCTGATATCATTGTTGATATTACCTGACGTACAGCCGCATAAGGCTGCAAGCAGCATAAAGCCGCATCCGTTAAGTGCGTTGAAAAAGATTCTGTTCACTGTCTGTCTCTGGGATATGTATTATTAAAAGTAGAAAACAGCTGTTATCGTACTCGATTCGACTGATTTTTACAAGTGACGTACTGCGTAAAACGAAAGGTGGGGAAAAAGATTCTGAAAGCAGAAATAAAATACGGCAGGACTCCGTAGGAGTTCTGCCGTATCGGAAAAGCGTTTTTTATTTCTTGCAGGCGTTTGCTTCAGTAGGTAATGCAAGATCACCTTCCTGCTGAGCCTGACCGAGAAATTCATGATACTTTCTGAGCAGACCGTCATCGCTGAAGGTTGCTTCATAAATCTTTCTGCTGACGCGCATCATGTAAGGTTTCTGATCACGTGAATAAACCTGGGCAAGACACTGCTGAGCATTCATGAACTGCTTATTGGTTTCAATTACCTGATCCCTGTCTTCGGTATCGGTGCCGAGAATTGTATCAAGACTTTCGGCATACTGAGTCAGTGCTTTCTTCTGTAAAGAATCAAGATTGCCGTCGTTGATCAGGGCTTCCACGTTTGCGTCCAGAGCCAGTGCTGATGCAGAAACGGTCATTCCCGCAGCCATAATCATTGAGCCGAGAACTGATTTACTGAAAAAGTTCATAATATTCCTCGCTATAAAATCTACGATATCAACCGTCATCGGTTTGGTCATTAATTATTCCAGTATTCCGATAATTTTACCGTGAACGATGCTAAAAAACTAAAAACACGCTCACAATGACGGCTGATTTCATGACTGTTACTGCTTGCTTAAGTAAGCGGCGAGGTTATCGATTACCTTGTTGAATACGGACTTGATGGCATCACATTCTTCATCGCCTTCGTAAACAGGGGTTCCTGGGCCGATTTCGCCGTTTTCGTTCTGATATGAAACCTCAACGTGGGTGAAGCTCATTTCAATTTCGAGTTCACCGAGAACAATGTTACATCTGAAGGTGATGTATCTGGTACCTTCGGCAGGATCGTAGTCAGGATCCTTCATTCTCTTTACAAATGAGAATACACCGCCGCCGTCCTTGCTTTCATGAATGATGGCTTCCGGACGCACACCAACCCTGAGCCAATGACGAGTACGGGCATAAACCTGAACAAAAACGTCTCCTTTAGGTGAGCGGCGACTCAAATCGACTTCATATTCGTTTGAAGTATTATCTTCACTTGCGAAGTCCTGACCGACGACTTCATTATCGTATAATTCTTCGTTGCTCATAAAATCCTCTTAAAATTAAAAATCAAATGGTTGGTTACGCAGCAGCCTTCTGAGAATCTTCCTTCAGTGCTACGGTAAGGTTAAATACTTTCTTTTCCGGGGTGGTGTATTTGCTGTCGGCACAGAAGTAACCGGTTCTTTCGAACTGGAAGGCTTCGGAAACGGCAGCTTCCTGCAGTGCAGGTTCAATCCAGGCGTTTTCGATGATTCTGAGTGAATTTTCATTGATTGTTGACAGGAAATCATCGGCAGATCCCGGATTAGGTACCTTGAACAGACGTTCATAGAGTCTGATTTCTGCGGTTTTGCCTTCGGTGGCGCTCACCCAGTGGATAACACCCTTTGGCTTGTGTCCTTCAACGTCCTGTCCCAGTGATTCAGGAATATAGGTACAGTGTACGCAGGTTACGTTGCCGTTTTCATCTTCCTCGCAGCTTTCAGCCTTTATGATGTAGCCGTAACGGAGGCGGACTTCCTTTTCGAGTGACAGACGCTTGAACTTCTTGTTGCCTTCCTTTCTGAAATCATCGGCTTCAATGTAGAGTTCTCTGGTGAAAGGAACCTTTCTTGAACCGAGCTCCGGCTTTAACGGATGGTTCTGAGCATCAAGCTGTTCGACCTGTCCTTCCGGATAATTGTCAATAACGAGTTTGAGCGGATTCAGAACTGCCATGCGACGCTGAGCGTGTTCGTTGAGGTCTTCTCTGATGCATGATTCAAGTGCGGAAAACTCAACTGTGTTATCCTGTTTTGTAACACCGATGCGACGGCAGAATTCTCTGATTGAAGCAGGGGTGTAGCCTCTTCTGCGCAGACCTGAAATTGTGGTCATGCGCGGATCATCCCATCCGTCCACAATCTGTTCCTTAACAAGGAGGTTAAGCTTTCTCTTTGAGGTGATTGCGTATTCAAGATTCAGACGGCTGAATTCGTACTGATGCGGATGGTGTTCAATGCTGATGTGGTCAAGTACCCAGTCGTACAGACGTCTGTTATCCTGGAATTCCAGGGTGCAGATGGAATGCGTGATTCCTTCAATGGCGTCTGAAATGCAGTGTGTAAAGTCATACATAGGGTAGATGCACCATTTGTCACCGGTCTGATGGTGAGATGCGAACTTGATGCGGTAGATTACAGGATCTCTCATGCAGATGAATGATGATGCCATGTCTATTTTGGCACGCAGACAGGCCTTTCCTTCCTCGAATTCACCATTTTTCATTTTTTCGAAGAGAGCCAGGTTTTCCTCCACGGTTCTGTCTCTGTACGGACTGTTCCTGCCAGGAGCGGTGAGGGTGCCTCTGTATTCCCTTATTTCATCCGGAGAGAGTTCGTCAACATAGGCGAGTCCCTTTCTGATGAGTTCCAGAGCATAACCATATAACTGGTCGAAGTAGTTTGAAGAGTATCTTGGTTCACCGTTCCATGAGAAACCGAGCCAGCGTACGTCGTTTTCGATTGATTCAACGTATTCCACTTCTTCCTTTGCCGGGTTGGTGTCGTCGAAACGGAGATTGCACAGACCGTTATAGTCGCGTGCGATACCGAAATTCAGGCAGATTGACTTTGCGTGTCCGATGTGTAAATAGCCGTTTGGTTCCGGCGGGAATCTGGTAACAACGGTGTCGCATTTCTTTGCTGCCAGATCCTCATCTATAATCTGGGTAATAAAGTTAGAAGTATGGATTGCCTCTTCTGTCATACTTGGCCTCTAGGGTAATACCTTATTTTGGTTTGTTACTTAACATCAGTAAATTTCTATACGTTCCGCCCGTGTCTTTAATTCGTGGAGGAACACAGCTTATGTCCCTGATACACCTGCTGCGGAATCGTGTTTAAATCATTTTTATTTTTTAGAAATTTCAGCACCGTACCGGATCGGTCCTTTGTCGGTGTTCCCCGAACGGCAGGTTCAGGCAAACACGGTTAACGCTAAACTGCTAAAAAATAACCGTTTGTCACGGAGTGGTCCGCATGTTTGCGGCACTGCCTGAAAAAAGGCGGAGTGACGTGATGCAAACCGATTAAAAGCTAATTATATGATACATGAAAGCCTATAAGCAAAAAATCTTTTATCTTTTGTTTTATACGTACGGGGCTCGGTCACGGAGCAGGGTTTTTCGGATGTTTTTTTAATAAAGGAAACGGCTCATCGGCTGATGTTGCGGCATATGGTTAAATCAGGAATGAGTACTCCGACGAAGATGCGAACATTCTCTTTCCCGTAATCGTTCTAAATATCAATGTTTAATTGAAACTGAGCTGAATAGATACTATAATTACGCCGTGTTTTTTAAAACGTCACGGGCCGGTTCAGCCTGATTTACGCCTGCGGAATCAGTACAATGCCGAAAATGCGGAACATGACGCACGGTGAACGGGATTTTCGTACTGTGCACGAAGTCCGTAACCGCACCGTAAAGTTTTATTAAATCTATTTTTTGGGGTAAAATACCCCGAGTAAGTTCCTGTTATTGTTTTACGGATAACATGAAAACCTTAGTAAGATAGATAGAGAGTAATACTATGAGTTTTGAATCAGATAAGTCTTTTAACGATTTCGTTCATTTTCCACGCGGAATCCGTCGCAGCGGTCTTTTCTCAATCAAGGAATCAGACCTCCTCGAAGAATGCGGTGATGCCATGATGGAACTTTATCAGGGTATCCGTGAACCTAAGGATGATGCTGAAAAGACTTTTGTTGAACAGATTAAGGGTGATGCGGTTGCTACTGATTTAAATGCCAAGGTATTTAAGAAGTATCTTTTTGAAATCAGCCCTAAGAAGTCTCATAACCTTACCACCAGCACTGATGATGACGGTTACGATTCTTCAGAAGAATCAATTGATTAATTATTAAATTTTTATATTTGCGTTGGCAATCCGGTATATGACAGATTTTATCCCGCAGGACTCCGCCGAAGTGAGCGGATGCGGTGAGTGTCTGGTACCGGTTTGTTTTTTTCTGATACTGACATATAGAGAAACTGTAAATGCATCGTAATTCTGATGAAAAACTTGTCCAGGCGTTCAGACACTGTGGCCCTTACCTGAAGCATCATCGCGGTTCCACTTTTGTAATAATGATTCCCGGTTCCACTGTTGCAAGTTCGCACCTTGAGGACATTATCAGTGACATTGCTCTGCTGCAGAGCCTTGACATCAAACTGGTTCTCGTTTTCGGAGCCAGGGAACAGATTGACGCAGCTCTCGATAAGAATCAGATAAAGGCCAGATTCTACAAGCGTATCCGCATTGCCGATGACGAAACATTTGAAGTCATCAAAAGAGTCTGCGGCCAGATGCAGATAGATCTCACCTCCAAGCTGTCAATGGGGCTTATCAACACCCCGATGCAGGGAAGCCGTCTCAACGTTATCAGCGGTAATTTCGTTACCAGCAGGCCTATAGGTGTGGTTGACGGTATCGACTATATGCACAGTGGTATCATCCGTCGCATTGATGCTGAAAACATCCTTCGTGAAATCAACAATCATTCTATCGTGCTGATATCTCCTGTAGGTTACTCCGTTACCGGCGAATGCTTCAGCGTTAACAGTGAAGAGGTGGCAGCTCAGGTGGCCGTGGCAATCAAGGCCAATAAGCTGATAACCTACTGTTCAAATGATGAGCTTCTGGTGAATGACAAGGGTGAGGTTATTGCCGAAATGTTCCCGGACGAGGCTCAGAAATATCTTGAAAGAATTGACGCTGATGTTCACAACAGTACCTACAGATACCTTAAGGCTTCCATTTCCTGCTGCAACGGCGGTGTGGAAAGATGTCATCTGGTGTCACATGAACAGGATGGCGCCGTAATTCAGGAACTCTTTACCAGAGACGGTATCGGTACACAGATTGTAAAGCAGAGTGCCGAACAGGTCAGTCAGGCGACGATCAATGATATTCCTTCGCTCATGGATCTCATCAGACCTCTTGAACAGGAAGGCATACTTGTTCACAGACCTCGTGAACAGCTGGAAATGGAAATTGAAAACTATGTTGTCATCAAGCGTGACGGCATGGTTATAGCCTCAGCAGCTCTCTACAGCTATGAGGAAAAGATGGGAGAACTTGCCTGCGTGGCAATTCATCCTGACTACAGAGGCTCCTCAAGAGGTGACATTCTCATCAATAAGATCGAAGAATTGGCCCGCAGTAAGGGACTTAAGCAGCTGTTTGTTCTTACAACAAAGTCTGCGCATTTCTTCCTCGAAAAGGGCTTTGTTCCGGGAACAATAGAGGATTTGCCGGCCAAGAAGAGGGAACATTACAACTATCAGCGTATGTCAAAGATTCTGTTCAGACAGATTAAGTACTAACTGCTGTATGGCGGATGAATGAAATCCGTACGGGCGGTGTTTTCCGAAACACCGCTCTCTTTTTTTGTGGTTAATACGTCCTTTTCTGGGAAAATATGCCTGTAATCTCAAGGAAAAACATGAAAACGTGTTGTACCATTGATCATCACGGGTATAAATATTTATTACAGAGTACTACTCCGCAATGGCTATCATAAAAACCATAGATTCCCTTACAGGTTTTCTTTCCAGAAGGAAGATTACCATTCAGTGTCATAATTATCCTGATGCCGATACTATCGGCTCGGGATTTGCGTTATGGCAGTACTTTTCCGATCACGGCATTGATGTCCGTCTCGTATACGGAGGTTCGCACAAGATTGCCAAAAGCAACCTGAGGATGTTTGTGGACAAGCTGCACATTCCCATTGAACACGTGGAGGACGGATACAGAACAGATGGTCTGCTGATTACCGTTGACTGTCAGTATCTGAGCTCCAACATAATTCATATTGAGGCCGATGAGGTTCTGATGATAGATCACCACAGACAGGGTGAAAACATTGACAGAATCAGGGAACTGGACATAGAGTGTCATTCATGCATCAAGGAACATTACGGAAGCTGTGCATCGGTCGTTTATCAGCTTTTTCAGAAATCACGTTACAGCATGAGTCTTGAGGTTTCAACGGCTCTTTACTATGGTCTGTACATGGATACCAATGAATTTTCTGAGGTAAGACATCCTGCGGATCGCGAGGCTCGTGACGAACTGGTATTTGACGACAGGATTTTCATGCTTCTCAAAAATTCAAATCTGAGTGCTGAGGAACTGAAACAGGCTGGGGCTTCACTGCAGAATTTTGATTCCAAGGGGCAGCTGGCCGTTATAGAGTCTGTTCAGTGTGATCCAAACGTTCTGGGAATGATTGCCGATATGATGATTCGCGTGGAAAACATCAATACGGCCATAGTCTTTAACAGATTGAACCGTGATGACTACAATCCTGAACAGTCAGACATCTACAAATTCTCCGTGAGAACCTGTGTGGGGGAAATCAGGGCCAATGAACTTGCAGAACTGATTGCGGCTCCAATGGTCGATTCCGTACGCATTGGAGGGGGAGGCGGTCACCGTCTGAAGGCCGGAGGCATGGTTAACGTGGGACTTTTTGAAAAGTATCTGCGTGAACAGGGCTCCTACGAGACCTTCAATGAGTATCTTTACCGTGTTTTTGAGGAGTATTCATCCATTGCCAGAATCATTTATTCAGACAGTTATGACTTTGATGATCTGGTGCGTTATGCCGAAAAATATGAGGAAACCCAGTATGTCATGGGATATGTCTGCAGTACTGAGATAGCTGAGGAGGGCAGACCTTTACTCATTAGAGGAACTGCCGGTGACGTGCGTGAAAAGGTCAGTCCGGAGCTGTATATCATGGTCAGCTGCCGCGGAGAAGTGGTGACGGTCTCAAGGAGCGAATTTCTGCAGCGTTACCGTGACTGCGAAGGCCCGCTTAACATGGTGGATTTTTCCGAGTATGATGAGCCCCGTATCGTAATAGACCAGAGCGGCAGAAAGTTTTACCTTAAAAACAGGCTTCACTGCTGCACATTCAGAAAGCCTCAGTATGTGTGGGTAGTACCCATTGAGAAGCTTGGAACTCCTGTAAAGCTCGTTGATTCAAAGTGGGCAAGTTCTGACTTCAGATTCGGTAACATTACTGATTATCTTGTCATAAACGAGAAACAGCACAGTGAAATCAGCATTGTTGATTCCGTGAGATTCAGTGCCATCTACAAGAAGGTATAGCATAGCTGATGACTCTTCGGTCCGGAATCCGTGTCGTGAAGTGATTCATCCTGCCATTAAACAGAAAACCTGTTCATATCCAAAAGATGTGAACAGGTTTTTACATTATGTGTTACACCTGGTAACAGCCGCTGTTAGAAGTCGGCATTGTTAACTGTTCTTGGGAACGGAATTACGTCACGTACGTTACCCATACCGGTTACGTATACTACAAGACGTTCAAAGCCGAGACCGAAACCTGAGTGGGTTACGCTACCGTAACGACGGAGGTCTCTGTACCACCAGTAGTTCTTAGGATCAAGGTTCAGTTCTGCAAGTCTTCTGTCAAGAACCTCAATTCTTTCCTCTCTCTGAGAACCACCGATGATTTCACCGATTCCCGGAGCCAGAACGTCCATTGCGGCAACGGTCTTGCCGTCATCATTAAGTCTCATGTAGAAGGCCTTGATGTCCTTTGGATAGTTCTTCACAACCACAGGAGCCTTGAAGTGTTCTTCTGCGAGGTAACGTTCGTGTTCTGACTGAAGGTCAACACCCCATTCAACAGGGTACTCAAACTTCTTGCCGCAGTTCTTCAGAATTTCAATGGCATCGGTGTAGTCAACCTGAGCAAAGTCAGAAGATACGAACTTTTCAAGTCTGGTGATGGCATCCTTGTCTACACGTTCAGCAAAGAATTCCATGTCATCGCGTCTTTCGGTGAGAACGGCATTGAATACGTACTTGAGCATTCTTTCAGCCAGAGCGGCATTGTCGTTGAGGTCATAGAACGCAACTTCCGGTTCAACCATCCAGAATTCAGCGAGGTGACGGGTGGTATTTGAGTTTTCTGCTCTGAAGGTAGGTCCGAAGGTGTATACCTTTGACATTGAAGAGGCGATGGTTTCAGCATTTAACTGACCTGAAACGGTGAGGAATGATTCCTTGCCGAAGAAGTCCTGTGAATAATCAACCTTACCGTCAGCGGTCTTTGGAGGATTGTTCATGTCGAGGGTGGTCACGCGGAACATTTCGCCTGCACCTTCACAGTCAGAGGCTGTGATTAACGGAGTGGAAATCCAGATGAATCCTTCTTCGTTAAAGAATCTGTGGATGGCCTGAGCCAGACAGTTTCTTACGCGCATTACGGCACCCATGATGTTGGTTCTGGTTCTTAAGTGGGCATTTTCGCGAAGGAATTCAACGGTGTGTCTCTTGGCACTCATTGGGTAGGTGTCAGGATCTTCAACAAGACCGCATACTTCAACAGCGGTAGCCTGAATTTCAAACTGCTGTCCCTTACCCTGTGATTCTACGATTTTGCCGTCAGCGATTACGGAACAGCCGGTGGTAAGATGTAAAATACCGTCTTCATAGTTGCTTAAAGTATTTGGAACAACAACCTGAACAGGATTAAAGCAGGATCCGTCATGTACAGCTAAAAATGAAAAACCTGCCTTTGAGTCGCGTCTGGTTCTGATCCAACCGCGTACGCGAACTTCGGTACCAACTTCATATGAACCTTTTAAAATGCTGTCAACTGAAGCAATAATCATTATAAAACCTCTCACGAACCGGCAATTAAAAACGGCCGGTAGTTAAGTATCAATTAATTAAATAAAAAATCTCTCTGATCTTATTCTTAAATGCCCAAAAAGGCAACCAAAAATACACATTACTTATCGATGTATTCAGCGTTTTGAATGCGGAAAAAGACGAAGAAAAATCCGTAAATTTTCCGATACGGTGTTCACTGGTACAAAAGGACCGGAATCATTCCGTAAAAAGTCGTTTCCGCATGTAACCGGCTTATTTTTTAGGCTGAGAGACTGTATGCATGACACTCTGTCAGATGACATGACTGCATGTCACTTTCCGTTGCAGTGTTACTTTTTTTTCATCAGGTTCGAGGTGTCGAGTCCTGCGGCATTAAACCTGAGATCCACATAAAATGCATTACGGGTACGACAGGCAGACGGACGGTAGAGCAGAGGAAGTGCGTTGATTTCCAGATCCCTTATTATTCCCAGAACTGGTGCGTTGATTTCCTCGGTAAACTGAATACTTTCGTTTTCTCCCTCCGGCGTAAATTCCATTTCAATGAACGTGTGTCCGTTGCTTTCGTGCTCCGTAATTTTTTTTATTCTGGCTGCGGTGCAGTCCCAGCGTAGGAATCGGCTGTATTCTCTGGCATATGCAAAATAGCATTTGCCTGCCATGAATAACAGAATCGCCGCCATGACCTCAAGAAGAACGAAGTAACTCTGCACAAAGGCAATATATGGTTTCAGAATGAGAAGAATGACGCATACGGCTCCGAAGACGGCATACATCCAGGCGAATTTTACGGTTCCTCTGTCGGCTTCAGGTCTGCTGTATGACGACAGATCCAGATTTATGGGGCTTTCCGGATTCGGGGTGTAGGTAATCATTTTGTTTTCCACGCTGACTCCTTTAACTGTAATTATTATTGCGGTTGCATAACATGGAACTGTAAGAACACGTGGCGGACAGTGACCGGAAAACGGAGAACTGTCCGCAGGAAACGGATTCTGTTAAGATGAAATTAATGGAGGATTCCTTCACCTCTGGTGGTCACCGGAATGGCTTCCTTTTCATCGTATACCACGGTACCTTCGATCTTATAGGTTCTGTCCAGCATGGTATTGAGTAGTGTTGATGAAGCTGCCGGGTTGTGAATAACATCCGGTTCAAATACTGTTTTGTAGCATTTTTCGGAGTTTTCACTTATGCTTTTGTCATAGTTTATTTCCTTTATGTCAATTTCCAGATCGTTGACAAAAAGAATGAGAATCAGCTTGCTGACATCCACGTCTTCATGGAGATGGTTAACCAGACAGAAGTTGACGTTTACGGACGGAGCTGTTCTGTTGCTGATGTCTGCAGTAACCTCATGATATTCCAGGTACGGTAGTCCGCTTTGGTATTCGGCAATGCTGCTGCACGCCGTAAGCATGGCGGTTGCAGTGAGGGGAATCAAATTCTTATAAAGGCTTATCATTTTTGACTTATTCCAGTAAACTTAGTGTTGGCACATTATACCGCTTTCGGGCGAGAAAACCCACGGTTTTAATATGGAGTATGGTGGCCTTTTTTCCGTTTGTCACGGAGATGCCTCGGATGCATCTCCCGGCGGACGTAACTTGGTATTGAGCGGCAGTCCGGAGGACTGCAAAATGGAGAATTATATGGAAGAGATGGTGCCGGTTGTTGACGAAAACAACAGAATAGTTCAGGTGGTGCCCCGTTCGGTAATGCGCAGAAATGAAATGCCGCACAGGGCCTCATATATAGTTCTTGGAGACGGTGAGGGCCGTTTCTACATTGAAAGGAGAACAATGATTAAGGATTACTGTCCGGGGATGCTTGATGCCTGCGTCGGAGGAGTGGTTCAGGATGGTGAGGATGACATTGCCCTGAGTGCGGAAAGAGAACTACAGGAGGAGCTTGGAGTCAGAACCGAGCTTAAAAGTCTCGGCTGGAAAAAGCTCCAGCACAAGCCGGAGACATTTACCTGGGCCGGAGTTTTCTATGGAGAATATCGTGGCAGTATCGTAATGCAGCAGAGTGAGGTTGATGACGTGCTGATGCTTACCGCCGAAGAGGTGTATGCAAGGGCCGGGGAATTTACCCCGGATTCTCTTATAGCATTCAGATTTGTTCAGGAGAAGCTGAAAAGCGGCAGCCTCAACGGCTGACGGTTTTCATGAAGACGGCGACCGTTACAACCATTTTTTGCGTCTGAAGAACAGGTATGTTATGGTTGCCGACAGAATCATCATGGCTATTGATATCGGATAGCCGTACTGCCAGTCGAGTTCAGGCATAAACTTAAAGTTCATGCCGTATACGCTTGCAATCCATGTCGGAGGCATGAACACTACCGCAGCCACCGAGAAGATCTTGATAATCTTGTTCTGCTTGTGATTGGTGTATGACATTGCCGTCTGCAGCTGGAAATTAATCTTGTCAAACATGAATTGCGTATGCGGCAGCAGGGATTCAATGTCCTGCAGAATGTTGTCGATGGTTTCAAACTGCTGTGGTGACAGTCTGCCTGTAATTGATTTGCGCAGGAAGCGCAGTGCCTTTCTGGTATCGAACAGCGCACTACGGATCTGGGAGATTGTTTCTTCCTGGAAGGTCAGTTCCTGCAACAGATCCTGTATCGTTTCATCATCATCTGACAGAACCTGAGAGGCTGTTTCCTCCAGGGTTTCATAGGAATCCTCAATGTAGTCTGAGAGGGATTCAACCTTGATGTCCTGCAGTTCCAGAAAAATATCAATGTTGTCATTGATTTCCACGCGATCGTGTTTCAGATAGTGACGCAGCAGTCTGATGATGCTTACGTCCTCTTCACGGAAGGTGATGAGCATGCTGCCGTGAATTGTGAAAAGCACGTTGGAGCTCTCTGTTTCTCTTCCTTTTCTCTGAGGGAACAGGGATGTGATGTGCACACCGTCGGTGTCGATGTAGAAACGGGATGATGATTCGATTTCGTCGATGTCATCCTCTTCAGGTACTTCTTCCTTGAAGAGATGCTGCATCCACTCACGTTCTTCATCATTAGGATTCTTGATGTCAATCCAGATAGTGTTTTCAGGTATCGGTTTAAGAGGTTCCAGATCCTTATAGGTCAGGGTCTGGTTATTCAGTATGTATGTTCTGATCATCTCTGTCCTCCTGCCTGTTTTAACTGTCGTATTTTAACAAAAGGGGCTCTGTTATGCAAACGGCAAAGGTTTGTAAGGTGTCGCATGAGAGGAATGAGTAGTCTGTTTTTACTACTGGGTCACACACTGACCGGGAATACTGGAGGCATAAAAAAACCGGCTTTGGCCGGTTTTCATTGCTCATGCGATTTCTGTAATCAGAATCGGATAATTAGATTTCCTTTGCGAATTCAACGGCACGGCCGATGTAATTTGCAGGGGTAAGCTTTCTTAAAGATTCCTTGGCTTCTTCAGGAATTTCAAGAGTGTCGATGAACTTCAACATGATTTCCTGATTAACCTTCTGACCGCGGGTAAGAGCCTTGAGCTTTTCATAAGGCTTGTCAACACCATATCTGCGCATTACGGTCTGGTAAGGTTCGGCAAGAACTTCCCAGTTGTTGTCAAGTTCGTCGAGCATGTGCTGGGTGTTTGCTTCAAGCTTGCTTACGCCCTTGAGGGTTGATTTCATTGCAATTTCGGTATAGCCGACTGCAACACCGAGGTTTCTTAAAACGGTTGAGTCGGTGAGGTCTCTCTGCCAGCGGCTTACAGGGAGCTTGGCTGCCAGGTGGTTGAAGATTGCATTTGCAATACCGATGTTGCCTTCTGAATTTTCGAAGTCGATAGGGTTAACCTTGTGAGGCATGGTTGAAGAACCTACTTCACCGGCAATGGTGCGCTGCTTGAAGGTGCCGAGGCAGATGTAACCCCAGATGTCACGGTCGAAATCGAGAACGATGGTGTTGAATCTAGCGATGGCATTGAATAATTCGGCAATGTAGTCGTGAGGTTCAATCTGGATGGTATACGGATTCCAGGTTAAGCCGAGGCTTTCCACGAATTCCTGGCTGAACTTCTTCCAGTCAACATCTGGGTAGGCGCTTAAGTGGGCGTTGTAGTTACCTACGGCACCGTTGATCTTTGCGAGGAGTTCAACTGATTCAATCTGCTTGAGCTGACGGCGGAGACGGTATACAACATTTGCCATTTCCTTACCTAAGGTTGAAGGAGAAGCAGGCTGACCGTGGGTTCTTGACATCATCGGAGCTTCGGCATAGGTGTGTGCCAAATTGGTAATGGCATCAATAATCTGGTTGAATAAAGGAACGATAACCTGTTCTCTGGCCTTCTTGAGCATTAAGGCATGGGAGTTGTTGTTAATGTCTTCTGAGGTGCATGCAAAGTGGATGAATTCCTTAACAGCATTGATTTCAGGGAATTCTGCAGCCTTGTCCTTAAGGAAGTATTCGATTGCCTTAACGTCATGATTGGTTACGCTTTCGTGCTTCTTGATGGCTTCCGCATCAGCAATGCTGAAGTTGTTGACAATGTTGTCCAGGTAGGCGACGGCTTCCTTGCTGAAAGCGGGAACTTCTTTGATTTCAGGAGTTGCGGCAAGCTTCTTTAACCATTCAACCTCAACGGTTACACGGTTATGCATTAAACCGAATTCAGAAAAGATTGCACGGAGATCCGTACATTTGCCTGCATAACGTCCGTCGATAGGGGACACTGCGGTAAGAGTAGAAAGTTCTAATTCCATTTGCTGTTATAGCTCCAGTTTATTAAAAAATGTATAGGAATCTGTTAAATTTGTTTCAGACGGGTGTTGGCACATTCAACCAGTCTGGCTCTTTTAAAAATAAAGCTGCGGCGTCTGCCTCCGGCGTTGCGCCAGAGAATGACCGCCTTTATGGCAGCAAGTATCAGTGCTCTGATTTTATGCTGAATGTGCAGCTGCTGCAGCATGTTCTTTTTGCCATAAATATTGAATTTCAGTAATCCTGTGTCGGAAATTTCCGATTTGTATATGTTTGAAAGATTCGCTATGAGATCTGAATCAAGCACTGACAGATGTCTGGATCTGGCCTCTGTTGTATTGTCACTGAGTCTTTTGGCGAGCCTTTCCGCAGCGGTTGCAGATTTCGTAACCTTCCTTTCCAGACGGATAAAAAGAATCACATACTTTGCAAGCTGCAAATATCTTTGTTCACCGGTGTTTCCGCTGAAACACTGAACGAGTGAAAAATATCCTTTTTTGAGATATTTCGGAGGATAGAGCTGTTCGAGATCATTCGTGGAGTCTGTGGCCAGCGATTTGATGAGAATTGCTGCTGCATCTTCGTCCCATGTTCCGCAGTTAGCCAGATCCTGAATCAGGGCTCCGGCCTGACATATGGCTGCAAATGCCTGTGTCTGTGCGTAAATGTCGTTAGCCATAAGATCTCCTTAAACGTTCTGCAGACGCTGTTCAATGATGCCACCGCCAAGGCATTCCTCACCGTTGTATAAAACGGCGCTCTGGCCCGGAGTTACGGCAGCAACGTCATGGTCAAAGACCACTCTGATTCTGTCATCGTCAATCTGTTCGGCATAGCAAGGTATGTCCGGCTGACGGTATCTGGTTTTAACGGTATATCTGCCGGCCCTGAGAGGTTCCCTGTTGGTGAAGCAGAGGCTTGTCGCGATAAGAGCTCTGGACATCAGACGCGGATGATTGTGGCCCTGTGCGACTATAAGCTGGTTGTTTTCCAGATCCTTGTCGACAACGTACCATGGTTCGTCAGTACCGTCTTTTCTGCCTCCGATTCTGAGGCCCTTGCGCTGTCCGAGAGTGTGGTACATGAGTCCGTCATGTCTGCCGATGACCTCTCCGTCAACGGTAACTATGTCTCCCCCCTTTGCAGGAAGAAAACGACTCAGAAATTCGTTGAATCTCTTTTCGCCGATAAAGCATATACCTGTGGAGTCCTTCTTTGCGGCGGTAACCAGACCGAGCTTTGCGGCGATTTCGCGAACCTTCGGTTTAAGGATGTCGCCCACCGGAAACAGTGATTTGCCGATCTGCTCATGGCTCAGGGTGTAGAGAAAATAGCTCTGATCCTTGTTCGGATCCGTTCCTCTGAGGAGCTTTGGTTTTTCGTCAAACGTGCGCTGAACATAGTGACCTGTTGCTATGTAGTCAGCCTCCAGATCCTCCATGGCATAATCAAGGAAAGCCTTGAATTTGATTTCCTTGTTGCAGAGGATGTCCGGATTCGGGGTTCTTCCGGCGCTGTATTCGGACAGAAAGTTTTCAAAAACGCGATCCCAGTATTCTGCCGCAAAGTTGATGGTTTTGAGTTCTATGCCTATTTTTTCACATACGGCTCTTGCGTCCGCAAGATCTGCTGCGGCAGAGCAGTAAGTATCGGTATCGTCCTCTTCCCAATTTTTCATGAAAAGTCCGACAACATCGTAACCCTGTTCCTTAAGCAGATATGCAGAAACGGATGAATCGACACCGCCTGACATACCCACAACTACTTTTTTTGTTGACATTTGTGATCAAAATACCAGAATTGTTATGAAATATTTAGAAATACGTCTGACAATTATAAGACAATGTCCGTTTTATTTCAATTTGTTAGGGCTTTATTGTTTTCAGAATGTCAAGAGGGTATCTCTTTCCCGCAAAATAGTCGTCAAAACAGTGTTTTACGAGTCTGGTACGGTACTGCGGTTTGAGTTTTTCTATCTCTTCCCTGTCATACCAGGCTACGGTCTGAATGTCGTGATCTGGATCCTTTGCCGTCAGGTCGTCAGGAAGTTCATCATTAACAGCATAGAAGCAGTATCTCTGGATGGTTTCGTTGTCCTTTACGTAGGTGTAGATGCCGCAAAGTCCCTGAGGTTCCAGACTGAGGCCTGTTTCCTCGAGTATTTCCCTCTTTACCGCATCGATAAGATCTTCCCGGCCCTCAAGATGTCCCGCAGGCTGCCCGAAAACGGGATACGGTGCCTCATCGTATTCTGAAACCAAAGCATATTTACCGCGACATTCGATTATTGCCGCAACTGTCACATACGGACGAAAGCGTTCAGCCATTTGTTTTTGTCTCTCATGTTATGAATGGATTGTCTGCCGTAAGCGGCATAAACA